>Ga0307438_1000095_pt1 | contig 71366 bp, 59 predicted proteins | sample SalMarWE160110MG_FD_202144 | JGI IMG/M metagenome (GOLD analysis project Ga0307438, IMG submission 202144) | Salt marsh sediment microbial communities from the Plum Island Ecosystem LTER, Massachusetts, United States - WE1603-110 | ecosystem: Environmental > Aquatic > Marine > Intertidal zone >... | reverse complement strand
AGCCGTAGATTGGCTCCCAGCTCACTGTCAAACTGTTAACGTGCTTGTCCCTGTTGGTATCTCATCACACCTGGGTAGGCATTTCACCATCACCAACAGACCTGCCCCAACTTATTGAGATGATACCTTTTAACCGGATGTAGCAAATTCGGTGCCCCTGGTGTGATGTTGGTGCGGGGGCGGTCGGCTTTGCCGGAGCCTTGCAGCAGTGGTATAATCTTCTCTCATGAAGAGACAATGGAAGTTATGGGTTGGATTGATCATCAGCGCAGCGGCGCTGGTGCTGGCCCTGGTGAGTATTGACCTGCACAGGGTGGGAGAGACGCTGGCTCAGGCAGAATACATCTACCTCATCCCGGCCACTGCGGGGATGTTGGTCTACCTGTTTGCCCGCTCCGTCCGCTGGCGACTGTTGTTAGGGCCGGAGGTGAGCCTTTCCCGCTGTTTCTGGGTCACCAACGTCGGGTACCTGGTGAGCAACGTGCTCCCCTTCCGGCTGGGGGACCCCGCCCGGGCGGTGGTGATCGGGCAGGGCGGGAAGGTCTCCACTGCGGCCGCTCTCTCCGCCGTCGTGGTGGAGCGGGTGCTGGACATGCTGATGGTGGTGGCTCTCCTGGCGGGGGTGACTCCCTTCGTGAGTGGAGCGGGAAGTGCCGTGAGCGCTGGCCTGGTCGCGGGAGGGGCGGCGCTGGCGGCCTCGGCTGTGCTGCTGCTCATGGCTTTCCGCCCGGGTTGGGGGCGGCGGGTGGGGTGGCGTGTGCTGGGGTGGGTGCCCCGACTGGACGGTGAGCGGTGGGTGCGGGCTCTGGACGGCCTGTTGGAGGGGCTCGCGCCGCTGCGTTCCGGACGACGCGGGCTGGCACTGCTGGCATGGTCGGTGGTGACCTGGGCCTGCGTGGTCGCTTTCTACTGGACGGTAATGCGGGCTTTTCTACCCCGGCCCCCGGCACTGGCGGCTCCTTTCCTCGTCTGCGTCGTGGGGCTGGGGATGGCGATTCCCTCCTCGCCAGGCGCGGTGGGTGTTTTCCACGCCGTCGCCCGCTATGGGCTGACGGTCCCTTTCAGCGTGCCGACGGACCAGGCGGTCACCATCGCCTTCGCTGTCCACACTTTCCAATACGTGCTGGGGTGCCTGCTGGGCCTAGTCGGGCTGGCGCGGGAGAGCCTCTCCCTGGGTTGGTTGCGAGCACGGGTCGCCGGCGTAGAGGAGATCGAATGACGAATGAAAGTGTTGATCGTTCTCACATACTACCGCCCGCACACTAGCGGCCTGACAATCTACGCCGAGCGGTTGGCGCGGGGGCTGGCGGCGCGAGGGCACCAGGTCACCGTGCTGACCTCGCGCTTTGATCGCTCCTGGCCCATCGAGGCGCTGGAGGACGGTGTGCGGGTCGTGCGGGCGCCGGTTCTTTTCCGTGTCAGCAAGGGGGTTATCATGCCGACCTTCGGTTGGCTGGCAACGCGGCTGGTGCGAGAGCACGACGTCGTCAGCCTGCACCTGCCGCAGTTTGACGCGGCGGGCGTGGCGGTCCGAGGTCGCCTGATGGGTAAGCCGGCGGTATTGACGTATCACTGCGACCTGAAGCTCCCGTCCGGCCCGTTCAACTGGCTGGTCAACCAGGTGGTGCACGTGATGAACCGGCTGGCGGGGCTCCTGGCCGACCGGGTAGTCGCCTATACGCGGGACTTCGCCGACCATTCTCCCTTCCTGTGCACCTTCCGCAGCAAATTGGAGGTCATTCCACCGCCAGTGGAACTGCCGGAGGTGGGGCCAGGGGCGGTGGCGGCCTTTGCCAGGATGCACAATCTGGACGGGAGCAGGCCGGTGATTGGAATGGCGGCGCGGCTGGCGGCTGAGAAGGGCGTTGAGGTACTGCTGAATGCGCTGCCGCGCGTGTTGGAGGTCTATCCAGAGGCGCGGGTGCTCTTCGCCGGCCAATACCGGGGCGTGATGGGCGAGGAGGCTTACGCCCGGCGGCTGGAGCCGTTGTTCCGTCAGCACGAGGAGCGCTGGGAGTTTCTGGGCGTGCTGAACCCGTTGCAGATGGCGGCGTTCTATTCCAACCTGGACGTCATCGTCGTGCCCAGCCTCAACTCGACCGAGTCGTTTGGGTTGGTGCAGGTAGAGGCGATGTTGTGCGGGGCACCCTCGATTGCCAGCGACTTGCCGGGGGTGCGCCAGCCGGTGCTGCAGACGGGGATGGGGGAGGTGGTGCCGGTGGGAGATAGCGAGGCTCTGTCGGAGGCTATTCTTCGCATAGTCAGTAGCCACCAAAAGTACGTCCGCCCCCAGGAAGAGATCGCCACCTACTTCAGTGCCAGGCGCACGGCGGCGGAGTACGAAGTGCTGTTTGAGAGGCTGCTGAGGGAGACAGGGAGACAAGGGGACAAGGGGACAGGGAGACAGTAGACGGGCCATGCTCTTTCCCGGAAGAGCGCGAGTTTTTGGCTGGTAAGCGTTCACCCGCGAGAGTGCCGCGCGAGGAAGTGAGATGTGTATGTCGGCGGTGCTTCTTCGAGCAGGGGACTCAGGCGCTGTTCCGACAACTGTGAGTGCCGTGGACGATTTGCTCTGGCGACACCTGCGTGATTTACCGGCCTTCCGCGCCCTGCTGCGGGCGGTGGAGGCTCACTTCTATGCCGATCTGCCGCTCACCCACCCCGTGCTCGACCTGGGCTGCGGCGATGGGCACTTCGCGTCGGTCGCCTTCGACGGGCCGCTGGAGGCGGGTTTTGACCCCTGGTGGGAGCCGCTGACCGAGGCTCGCAAGCGGAGGGCCTACCGCCTGTTGGCGCAGGCTGATGGGGCGCGGATGCCCTACCCCGATGGGTACTTTGCCACCGTCGTGAGCAACTCGGTGCTGGAGCACATCCCCCAGGTGCGGCCCGTGCTGGTGGAGATGGCGCGGGTGTTACAGCCCGGCGGCTGGTGCTACTTCTGCGTACCGGGCCCTAACTTCTTGCCCTTTCTCTCCATCGGGCGAGCGCTGGACCGGTTGTGGCCACGGCCCCTTTGCCATTCGCCATTCGCCATTCGCCAATGCGCCATTCGCAATTCGCCCGGTGATGCCTACCGCCGTTTCTTCAACCGCATCTCCCGCCACTACCACTGCGACGGGACCGAGGTGTGGGAGCGGCGACTGGAGGCCGTGGGGTTGAGATTGGTTCGCTGGTGGCCCTACTTCCCCCGCCGGGCGCTGGTAGCCCTGGAGTGGGGGCACTACCTGGGGTTGCCCTCGCTGGTATGCAAGAAACTGGCCGGGCGCTGGGTGCTGTGGCCTTCACGGACCAACCTGTGGGTCACCGAGCGGCTGGTGCGGCCGCTATACCAGGAGTCGCTATCCCTCAACGGCTCGACTGAGCCCGCCGAAGTCAGCGCCGGGGCGTATCTCTTCTTCGTGGCGCGGAAAGGAAGCACGTCCATGACAGGAGGAGCATCGTGAAACAGAGGCGGGGGTCAGCCGGCCTGCTCCTGATCATTGGGCTGGGGTTTGCGCTCCTGGGCCAGTTCTATTTCGCCTGCCGGCGGGAGTACGTGTGGGATGGCCTGTTCTTCTGGTGTGTCGCCATCCTGGCGTTCGGGCTGCTCCTGAGGCGCATGGAGCGACTGGATCGTGGGCGGTCCGGCTGGCGGCCGCTGTCGTGGGTGCCCAAGCGCCTGTCGCGCGCGCTGGCCGTGATCGGTGGGGCGTGGTTGGCATTGCTGGCAGGGTGGTTGGCGCGGCTGTGGCCAGAGACGGCTGATTTCAGCAGCCTCCTCTGGCTGTGGCTGGTCGGTGTGGCCTGGTTCCTGCTGGCCTTCGTGCCATCCTCCATTCTCAACTCTGTCAAAGAGGTGTGGCCGCGCCTGTTCTGTTGGCTTTGCAGTCGCCGGGTTGAACTGGTGGGGCTGGTGGCGCTGCTGCTGGTGGCGCTGGCCGTGCGGGCCGTTGACCTGGAGCACGTCCCGGCCAACCTGGGCGGCGATGAGGGCACACAGGGCGTGGCGGCGCTGAAGTTCCTGGAGCCGCCGCTGTCCAATCCGTTCTCGACTGGCTGGTTCGGCGTGCCCACCATGTCGTTCCTGGCGTGGGGGCTCTCGATGCGGGTCTTCGGAGAGAGTGCGGCGGGACTGCGGGCGCTGTCGGCGCTGATCGGCACGCTCACGGTACTGACCACGTTTCTGCTGGCGCGGGAACTGTGGGGGCGGCGGGTGGCGTGGCTGGCGGCGACAGTGTTAACCTGCTCTCACTTTCACATCCACTTCAGCCGCCTGGGCTCCAACCAGATCGCCGACGGCCTCTTCGTCACGCTGGCGTTGTGGCTGCTCGTGCGTGGGCTGCGGTCGAGGCGGGAGATCTGCTTCGCGCTGGCGGGTGCGGTGATGGGACTGGGCTGGTACGGCTACTTCGGAGCGCGGTTGATCGGTATCGTTGTAGCCTTCTACCTGGCCTGGCGGGTGGTGGTGGAGTATCGCTTCCTGGCCCGCTATGGACGACTGTTGCTGATTCTACTGGGGGCTGCGCTGGTGGTGGTCGCACCTCTTATGATCTACTACATTGGCTGTCCCGATGCACTGTCTGCCCGGTTCCGGGAGGTCAGCCTCTTCGCCTCCGGCTGGCTGGCGCGGGAGCAGGTGATCACCAGCCGCAGCACTGCCAACCTGATGCTCCAGCAGTTTTGGAAGTCCATCTCGGCTTTCAACTACACACTCGACTCCACTTTCTGGTATCGCCCTACTATTCCTCTGCTCGACTTCGTCAGCGGCGCGTTGTTCGTCCTCGGCCTGTTGTGGACGACGGCACACTGCCGCTGGCCGGCCAACGGCCTGTTGCTGCTGTGGTTCTGGCTGGCCCTGATCCTGGGCTGGGTGGCGACGGAAAACCCGCCCAGCAGCATGCGGATGGTCATTGTGGCACCAGCACTGGCGTTGCTGGTGGGCCTGGGGCTGAACTGGCTGATGGAATTGGGCCGGCGTGTGTTGGGCGGTGGGCGACGTTTGTGGAACAGGGCGAGTGTGCTCGTCCTCATTGCCATTCTCATTGCCATTGCCGTTCTCAACCTGCACTATTACTTCGTCGTTTACACCCCCACGCGGGTCTACGGGAACCCAACTGCCGAGGTCGCTACTGAGTTGGGGCGCTACCTGGCGCAGCGGGACGACGACTACGTCGTGTACTTCTACGGGCCGCCGTTTATGTACTGGAATTTCGGGACGCTGTGCTTCATGGCGCGGGGCGTCACGGGGATGGATGTACCCCCGCCAGGGGGAGGGGAGTTGCTGGTACCTGACTCGGGCCGGGGGGCACGTTTTGTCTTTCTCCCGGAGCGACTGGGTGAACTGGAGGACGTCCGGGCACGGTATCCGGGCGGCATGGAGATGCTCGCTTGCTCCAGTGCCGATAGGCGGTTGTTGTACATATCATACGAAGTCAGCCGTTAGCCATTAGCCGTTAGCAGTTAGCACAATACGCAATACGCAATACGGAGGACGCTTCGTTGAGAGAGAACGACTCCAAACACTCGCATTCATCGTTCATTGTTCATTGTTCATTGTTCATCATTCTGCTGGTGGGCGGCTATCTGCGCTTCACGGGCTTGAACTGGGACGAGGGGCAGTGGATTCACCCTGACGAGGGGCATATGCGGATGATTACGTCGGTCATCGAGATGCCGGATAGCCTCTCTCTCTACTTCGACACGCACAACTCACCGCTGAACTGCCGCAATCGTGGCTACCAGTATAGTTACGGCACGCTGCCGCTGTTCTTGACCCGCATGATGGCTGAGTGGCTTGACCTGGGCTGTGGCGAATCCCCTGGCAAGTTGAGCGCAGCCGTGGCGTCGTTGCTGGTGGGGGCTTCGGACTTGCAGTGCAGTCCCGGTGCGTTCACGGGTCCCCGCAGCGCGCAGGTGGGGCGGACATTCTCGGCGCTGGCTGACCTGGGGGCCGTGTTTCTTATCTACCTGATTGGACGTCGTCTGTACGGAGAAACCGTGGGGTTGCTGGCTGCGGGGTTGGGAGCACTGACGGCGTTCTCTATCCAGCAGGCCCACTTCTTCACCGTGGATAGCATGGCCTGCTTCTTCGTCGCGCTGACCGCCTACTTCTCCGTGTGCGCGGGCCAGTCAGGGCGTTGGAGCGACTTCGGGCTGGCGGGGCTGGCGACTGGCCTGGCCACGGCCTGCAAGGTCGACGCGGCCCTGGCGTCTCTCCTCGTCGTGCTGGCCGGAGTGTGGTGGTGGACAAGGGAGACAAGGGGACAGGGGGACAGGGGGACAGGGGGACAGGGGGACAGGGAGACAGGGGGACAAGGGAATAGGGGGACAAGGGGACACGTTTCGCGATTGGTCCTCCGCCTTGTCCTCGCCGGCTTGCTGTCACTGGTCGCCTTCCGCATCGCCCAGCCCTACGCTTTTGAGGGGCCTGGTTTCTTTGGCGTGCGGCCCAGCCTGGAGTGGTTCGGCCGGTTGAGCCAGATCCGCACTGAGCAGGGCGGGGGGTTGGATTTGCCGTCTGGTCGGCAGTGGACGAATCGGGTGCCTATTCTGTTCCCCTGGGCCAACATGGTTGTCTGGGGCATGGGGCTGCCATTGGGCCTGGCCGTCTGGGCTGGTTGGGCAGTAGCGGGTGTTGAGTTATTGCGTGGGAAGCGCGTCCATCTGCTCCCCTGGGTGTGGGGGAGCCTGATGTTTCTTTACCAGGCTACCCGCTGGGTTAAGGCCATGCGCTACTCTCTGCCCCTGTATCCCGTTTTCGTTATCCTGGCTGCCTATCTGTTGATCCGCCTGGTTCGTCTGCCCCGTGGCACAGGGGCGAAGAAACCAGGTTTTTTCCGAAAAACCTGGTTTGTAACCAGTTGTCATTTGCCATTGCTCATTTGTGTCGCCGGTGCTGCCTTATGGGCCAGCGCAGTGTTCTCCATCTATCTGCGACCTAACACGCGCCTGGCTGCTTCGCGCTGGATCTACGCCCACGTCCCGAGAGGCGCTACGGTGGCGAATGAGCATTGGGACTGGGGGTTGCCGCTGCGGGTGGACGGGCACGATCCCTTCGGTGGGATGTACCGCGGGCTGGAGATGCAAAACTACAACGAGGACACGCCGGAGAAGCGGGCGCAATTGTTTGGCTGGCTCGACGAGGCGGACTACATTTTCCTGGCCAGCAACCGGCTCTATGCCTCTATCTCCCGCCTGCCGGCCCGCTACCCGCTGACGACCGCTTACTACCGGGCGCTCTTCGGCGGTGAACTGGGTTTCGAGTTGGCGGCCGATTTCACCTCCCGCCCGGCCATCGGCCCGTTCCAGTTTCCCGACCAGGAGTGCCCCTATCCGCTGATGGAGGCGGAGTACGTATACCAGCCTGAACCAATCAAGGTGTCTTTGCCCCCGGCCGAGGAGGCCTTTAGCGTCTACGACCACCCCCGCGTGTTGATCTTCCGCAAGACGGCGGCCTACTCCCGCCAGCACGTGGAGGAGGTGCTGGGGGGGATTAACGTGGAACGAGCGCTGCATGGCCTCAGCCCACGTCAGGCCGCCGTTGCTCCCGACTTACTGGAGTTCGACCCCCAGACCTGGGCGGAGCAGCAGGCTGGCGGCACGTGGTCGGAGATGTTCGACCGTGACTGCCTACTCAACCGCTACCCGGGCCTGGCGGCGGTCGCCTGGTGGGCCGTCGTGGCCGGGCTGGGCTGGCTGGCCTTCCCGCTTTTGTTCGTAGCGCTCCCTCGCCTGCGCGATAGAGGGTATGGGCTGGCGCGGGTGCTGGGGCTGCTCCTCATCGCTTACCTCACCTGGCTGGCGGCCAGCCTGCGCGTCCTGCCGAACACACGCGGGACGATCCTGTGTATGGTGTTGCTCCTGGCGTTGGCCGGCGGTGGGGTGGGGTGGTTCAAGCGGGATGAACTGCGCCGCTTCCTGCGCAGACGGCGCAAACTCATCCTGCTGATTGAAGGGCTCTTCGCGCTGTTGTACGTGGTGTGGGTCGGCGTGCGGCTCCTGCACCCCGACCTGTGGCATCCGGTCGTGGGCGGCGAGAAGCCGATGGTCTTCGCCTACCTCAACGCAGTGATGAAGTCCACCTGGTTCCCGCCCTACAACCCCTGGTTCTCCGGCAGTTACATCAACTATTACTACTTCGGCTTCGTCATCATTGGCACGCTGATCAAGTTGGTGGGCACGGTGCCAGCGATCGCCTATAACCTGGCAGTGCCGCTTCTGTTTGCGCTGACTGGCGTGGGGGCCTTCTCCGTTGCCTACAACCTCTTCGGCGGGCACAGGCGCGGTGCACTGCTGGCGGGAGTGATGGCGCTCGTCTTCACCGTCGTGCTGGGCAACCTGGGCGTGGTGCATCTGATCCGGGGGAAACTGATCGAGTTGGGTGGTGACCTCTTTCCCAGCACGATTCCGGGCTTCTCTGAGACGGTGGCCATGTTCCGGGGGCTGTGGCAGGTGATGGCCCACGGGGCGAAACTTCCGCTGCGCATCGAATCCTGGTACTGGCACCCGACTCGCATCATCCCTGCCGCGCCGGGGGAGGCGGGCCCTATCACCGAGTTCCCGGCCTTCACCTTCCTCTACGCTGACTTGCACGCGCACATGATCGCTTTCCCGCTGATGCTTCTGGCACTGGCGTTGATGGTCTACTGGGCGTGTACGCCGCGCCCCCATTGGCTTAGCCTGGCTCTGGGCGGCCTGGTCATCGGCGCGCTGTACCCGACCAACACGTGGAACTATCCGGCCTGCCTGGTGTTGGGCCTGGCCGCTCTGGCGGTGGGCGCATTCGCAATTCGCAATTCGCAAAAAGTATTCGCCTGGCGTGCTGTTTTGCTCATCAGCCTGACGATGCTACTCTACCTGCCATACATTCAGCACTACGCGGCAGGTTACACCTCAGTGGGGATGTGGCACGGATCGCATACGCCGCTCGACATTTACCTCTGGATCTACGGCATCCTGCTCTTCCCACTGCTGACCCGCCTGCTGATCGAGCTATGCCGGCAGGTACGCAATACGCGATACGCAATACGCCATTATTCATTGTTCATTGGCTCATTGTTTATTGCTCTGGTGCTGTTCTTCCTGGGTTACGAAGTGGCGCTGGTAGCAGTGCTGGTGGGGGTTTGCGCTGCCTACCTGGTCCTCGTGCCGGGGATGCCAGCGAGCCGGCGCCTTCTGTGGCTGATGGTAGGTGAGGCGATGGCGATCTGCCTGGGCGTCGAGATCATCGTGCTCAAGGGCGACGTCGGACGCATGAACACTGTCTTCAAGTTCTACTTGCAGGCGTGGATACTGCTCTCGGTCGCGGCGGGGGTCAGCCTGGCCTGGGTGTGCAAGCATGCCCGACGCTGGCGGCCGGAGCGATGCCCTGGGCTTGTCGAAGGGTGGCGGAAACTGTGGTGGGTGGGGATGGGAGCGCTCATCTTCGGCGGCGCGCTGTTTCTCCCCTACGGCGTCCGTGCCCGGGCCGTGGATCGCATGTCGCCGCAGGCGGGCCTGACGCTGGATGGGATGGCCTTCATGGAGCACTCCGTCGTGTTCGACGGTGCTCCTGAACGTGGCAGCCAGGAAGTCCCGCTGGCCGGCGACTACGCTGCCATCCGCTGGATGCAGGATACCATTCAGGGCTCGCCGGTGATCCTGGAGGGGCTGGGCTACCGGGAGTACCTGTGGGGCAACCGGGTCTCCGTCTACACCGGCCTGCCGGCGGTGATAGGCTGGCGCTGGCACCAGGTGCAGCAGCGTCTTGGCGTGCTCCCCGACACGATGGTGGACTGGCGGCGGGACGACGTGACCCAATGCTACAACACGGCTGACGTCGCCCGTGCACAGGAGATCCTGGCCCGCTACGGCGTGCGCTGCGTTTACGTGGGCGCTTACGAGCGGGCTTACTACGACCCGGCGGGCTTGGCCAAGTTCGACGACATGGCCGGGCAGGGGTTGCTGCGGGTGGTGTACGACGCACAGGGGGTGAGGATATACGAAGTGCTGCAACGGATTAGAGGAACGAATTGAACGGATTGTTGAACGGATTGGTGGTGGTCGGGTGGGCACGGAAGCGGATTGAGGGAGGTGCGGTGGCGGATGCTGTCAGCGGATTAGAGGAACGAATTGAACGGATTAGTGGTCGGGTGAGCACGGAAGTGGGTTGGGGAGGGAATGGAGAAGCGGGCTGGGAACCCGATCTCACAAACCCTTCGCTGCCCGTGTATATAGAGTAGACCGATGACCGATGCCGACACTATCGCGCGCGCCCTGGGCGGGGACGAAGCGGCCCAGCGAGCGCTCTACGAGGCGCACCACGCGGCCGCGTTCCGCCTGGCCTACCTGCTGCTCCGGGATACCTGCGACGCCGAGGAGGTGGTGCAGGACGCGTTCGTCTACCTCTTCCGTAACCTGCAGCGCTACGACCCCGGGCGGGGTTCCTTCTGGGCCTGGCTGCGCGTGGTGCTGGTGAGCCGTTGCCGCAACAAGCGCCGCTGCCAGCGGTTGCACCTCGTCTCGCTGGAGGTGCTCGAGGCCGCCGGCCATACCCTGGCCGGCACGGAACTGGCCAGCGATCCGGCGGACGTGCTGGAGATGCAGGGCACGCGCCGGGCGGTGTGGGAGGCATTGCAGCAGGTCAGCCCGGGTGCCCGAGACGCGCTGATCTTGCGCTACTACGAGGGGCTGTCGTACGCGGAGGTCGCGGCGACCCTGGGTTGCTCGCCCGACGCGGCCCGAGCGCGGGTGGCTCACGGCAAGGCCCAACTGCGGCATCTGCTCGCCGCGCCGGAGGAAGGGGCGGCCCGCGATGAAGGGGCTATACGTACAGCGAAGGTGGGGTGACTCCCCCTTCCCTCGCAGGGAAGGGGGCTGGGGGGTTAGGTTTGAGGCTCCCGCAGGGAAGGGGGCTGGGGGGTTAGGTTCGAGGCTCCCGCAGGGAAGGGGATTGGGGGGTTAGGTTGAGGATGGGATTGGGAATGAGCGAAGTTCACTTACGGGAAACGGAACTGGCCCGCTTGAGCGACGGGGAGGCTGACGTAGAGATGGACGGGCACCTGCGCTGGTGTGCCCGCTGTCGCAGCGTCGTCGCCGATTACCGCTGGTTGCAGGGGGAGATCACGGCTGCGTTGGCGGCAGCAGCGAGTGCGGTGGTCGTGCCGCGGCCGAGTTGGTGGGCTGTGCAGGAGGTTCTATCCACCAGCCGACGGCGGCAGATCACAGGGGGGCGCGTCTCTGCTGTTGCCAGCCTCGTGCTGACCGTCTGCCTGATGCTCTCGGTATCTCCCGTTCTGGGTACGGCCGCCATCGTGCAAACGGCGCGAACGTCGCCCCCCGAACCGATGGTCGCTCCTGCACCGGTCACAGCCGTCGTTCCCGGCGAACGTGCGGCCTCGATGGCGACACCGACGCCGGTCATGTCCTGTGAGGAGATAACACCATTGCCGACGCCGGCCCTGATGCTGCCTCCCACGCCACCGGAACCTGAAACCTGAATCTGATCCCTATCTATGAGTCAAGTTCTTCTCGCATTCCGCTGGTACCTCGTCGTCCAGGTCTTCGGCCTGGCAGCGCTTCCGCTCTGCCAGCGTCTATTCCGCCATCTGCCAGATCGCGGCTATGGCGTCTCTAAGCCGCTGGGCCTGCTCCTGACTGGTTGGGCTTTCTGGCTCCTGACCACCTTCGGCTGGACGCACAACACGGCGGGTGGCATCATCGTCGCCCTGGCCCTCCTCGCCGCCGCTGGTCTGCTGCTCCACCATCGAGCATCCGGCATCGAGTATCCAGCATCCAGCGTCGTCCTCACCGCTGAACTCCTCTTCGCCCTGGCCTTCGCCACCTGGTGCCTGATCCGCGCCCACATGCCGCGCATCCAGACGGCGGGGGGCGAGAAGTGGATGGAGATTGCCTTCCTGCGCGCCATCCTGCGCTCCGGTACCTTCCCACCCCACGACCCCTGGCTCTCTGGCTTCGCCATCTCCTACTACTACTTCGGCTACGTCATCGTCGCCATGATCACCCGATTGGCGGCCGTCCCGCCCTCCATTGCGTTCAATCTCGGCGTCGCCACCCTCTTCGCCCTCACCTGCACGGGGGGGTTCAGCCTGGTCTATAACCTCATCGCGGCGGGGGATAAGGGGACCAGGGGACAGGGAGACCAGGGGATCAGGGGACAGGGAGATGAGGAGAGAGAGAGCGGAGGAGGGGCGGGGGAGAGGGCTGCCATCCTGGGCGGCCTGCTGGGGCCGCTGCTGGTGGCCGTGATGGGCAACCTGGGGGGGCTGGTGGAGGTGCTGCATGCCCGGGGTATCGGCCCGGCTACTTTCTGGGCCTGGCTGGACATCCGCAGCATTGACGGGCCTCCGCTACCCTTGACCGAGGGCAGTTGGATGCCCACGCGTTTCTTCTGGTGGTGGCAGGCCTCGCGTGTGCTGCAGGATTACACGCCCTGGGGGGCGGAGCAGGAGGTGATTGACGAGTTTCCTGCCTTCAGTTTTATCCTGGGTGACATGCACCCCCACGTTCTGGCGTTACCCTTCGTCCTCCTCGCCCTCGCCTTAGCCCTCAACCTGTATCTGCGGATGGCGAATGGCGAATGGCGAATGGCGAATTGGGAGTTCCTCGTTTACGCTGTCTGTCTGGGCGGCCTGGGCTTCCTCAACACCTGGGACTTCCCCATCTATCTCTTCGTCGTCGTTGCCGCCTGTGTCCTCGCCTACCTGCATAACACGCAACACGCTTCACGTCTCAGGTTTCACGTTTCACGCTGCATATTTCTTTTCATCGCTCTCCTTCTGACCGGCATCCTCCTCTACCTCCCTTTCTGGATCGGCTTCCAGTCTCAGGCTGGCGGCATTCTGATCAACCTGTTTAACGCCACCCGCCTGCCCCAGTTCCTGGTCATGTTTGGGCCGCTCTTATGTATCGCGGCCGTCTTCGTCGCCGGACAAGCGCGGCGGAGTGGCGTGCGGGCCGGCGAAGTGATCAGGTGGTCGCTGGTCATGGCGCTGGGCATCCTCGGTGTGCTGGTGTGTGTGCTGGGCGTCGTCGTGGTGTTGGTCTGGCTGGGCGCGGTCCCCCCGCAGGGACCGGCGGCCTACCTGGCGGCGTGGTTGCGCGGCGGGCCTATCCCCGGCCTGGGGGACGTGGCGGGTGCACGTGCTCTCATTTCGCACAACCTGCTGTCGCGCCTGCTCGACCCCTGGACTGCCCTTGGCCTCATCACCCTCCTCATCACTACCGTCCTCATCCTGAAACGGGCGACGAGCAACGAGCGTCCGGCATCCAATACTCGTCATCCGCCATTCGCCATTCGCCATTTCGCCCTCCTCCTCTTCGCCACCGGTGCCCTCCTTACCCTCAGCGTCGAGTACGTCTACCTGCGCGACACCTTCGGCACCCGCATGAACACGGTCTTCAAGTTTTACTTCCAGGCCTGGGTGATGTGGGGTATCGCTGGGGCCTACGCGCTGGCGGGCTTCCTCCGCCGGGGTGGGGTGGGGGCGGTGATTGTGGTGACGGCGGCCGCGCTCCTCGTCGCCGCTGGGCTGATTTACCCCGCGCTGGCCATCCCTGCTCGTGCCCGCGAGTACGGCGGCCCGCCCACGCTCGATGGTGCGGCCTACCTGGCCGAGATGCAGCCGGACGACTACGTTGCCATCGCCTGGCTGAACGAGAATGTCGGCGGCGCGCCGGTCATCCTGGAGGCTCCGGGCGATCACTTCCGTGCCTACGTCTACGAGGGCCGCGTTTCCGCTCACACCGGCCTGCCCACGCTCCTCGGCTGGGCTGGTCACGAGCACCAGTGGCGCGGGAATTACGACGAACAGGCTCGCCGTGAGCCCGACATCGAGACACTTTACAGCAGCGTGGACCCGGACGAGGTCTTGACCCTGCTGGATAGGTATGATATAACTTACGTCTACGTTGGGCCGCTTGAGCGGGCCCGTTACCCCGCCGCTGGTCTGGCGAAGTTCGCCGGGTTGCTGGAAATGGTCTACGACAGTAGCGCCGTGACGATCTACCGCGTAGACGAATGACAAATGACAAATGACAAATTCGACTACCCGACCAACTGGCCAACCGACTAACCAGCCACCCCAGGCGCCTCTTACCGTGGAAGCGGCGCTGTGGGCCCTCGTCGCCGTCGTCGCGCTTGTGCTGCGGCTGGCTCATCTCGACGCGGCCCCGCTCAATGGTCGCGAGGCCCACGAAGCGATGCTCGCCTGGCGGGCCGTAACGGGGCAAGGGATGCCGGATGCGGGCTACAGCCCGCTGCTGTTCGCGGCGAATGGACTGCTCTTCGCCCTTTGTGGCGCTGGTGATGGGCTGGCTCGCCTATGGCCGGCCCTGTTCGGCGCCGGTCTGGCGCTCACGCCGATCCTGCTCCGGCAGCGCATCGGACGCCTGGGCGCGCTGGCAGCAGGGCTGTACCTGGCCTTCTCCCCGACGGTGCTCTTTGCCTCGCGCCAACTGGATGGCGCGGTGGTGGCTGCTGTAGGCGGGATGGTCTTCCTGGGTGGGATGATCCGTTTCTTCGATACAGGCAGGCGACCCTGGCTTACCTTCTCGGCCGGGGGTCTGGCACTGGCTGTGACGAGCAGTTCATCAGCCTACGGACTGCTGCTGGCCCTGGGCCTGGCCGGCCTGATCCTCTCCCGGATGTGGCCCGATCTCCAATCCCCAACCTCCAGTCTCCGCGCCGGGTTCGTGGTGTTCTTGCTTGCCGGGCTGGCGTTTTCGACCGGGCTGGGCTGGAACCCGGCCGGGGTAGGGGCCGCGGGCGACTTGCTGCTAGCCTGGAGCGCCCGCTTCGACCCGGCGTCGAACCCCGTCGCGTTGCCCCTCACCCTCGTGGCTGTCTACGAGCCGTTGGCTTTGCTCTTCGGCGTCGGCGGGCTGGTGTGGAGTGTCCGGCGCGGCTACTGTTTCGGCGCGATGCTGGGACTGTGGGCGGGCCTGGGAGCCCTGCTGCTGGCCCTGATGCCAGGCCGTATGGTGTTGGATGTGCTGTGGGTCGTCCTGCCGCTGGCGCTGCTCACTGGCGTCGCGGTGGAATTACTGGTGCGGAGCCTGCGGGAACGGGGAGAATGGCTTGGCGAAGGGTTGTATGTCCCTGTGTTAGCGATCCTGTGGGGCCATTTCTACCTGACGCTTGCGCGTTACGCGGTTTCCGGCGATTCCATAGATCTGGCCCTGGCGTTACTGGCGATCGCTTTGCAGGTCTTGCTGGTGGTAGTCTTCGCATTGGCAATGAGGTCTGATTCCGCGTTGCGCGCTGTTGTCGTGGGCGTGGGCATCGCGCTCCTGGTGGCCACCCTCTCGGCCGGGTGGGGGGTTGCACACGTGCGCCCGGCCGATCCACGAGAACTTCTGGTACGCGAGCCCACAGCCGTTGAGACGCGCGACCTGGTGCAGACGTTGCGCGGTCTCTCGTGGCAGGAGACGGGGATGCCGACGACGCTGCCGTTCACGTTTGAGGCTGCCTGCGACTCGGTCCTCGCCTGGTACCTGCGCGATTTCAGCGCCGCCCGCCAGGTTGAAAACCTGGACGTAGGAAAGGGGAAGGAGATAGCCCCGGTGCTGGTGACGTCGCGGTGCGACCTGAGCGACCTGACGCCGACGGGCGTGCTGGACGGGGTAGAGTACGTAGGGCAGGATTTCGTCCTGCGCCGCAGTTGGGATGCGCTCGAAGTCGGCTGCACCTGGGAATGGCCGCCGCGCTGCGATGCTGCTATTAGGTGGTTGCTTTTCCGGCGCACCCCTTCGCCGCCTATAGCGGATGAATGGGCCGTGCTCTGGGTGTTGAAGAGCGGGGAATAGAGGATAGGGGTTGGAGATGGGTGGTCTGTACCAGAGCAAGGGGAGATTCTTCGCTACGCTCAGAATGACGACCTTCGCGTAGTCATTAGGATAAACCACATACATTTCTCAACGCTTTCCCCTGAAAGCATCGCCAGGCTATGCGAAATGGCGTGGTTTTCGGACTGGGGGAGGGGAGATTCTTCGCTACGCTCAGAATGACGGCTAACCGTCAGGGCGACTTTTGCGGTACTGCGACTCAGGACTAGGACGCAGGACTTACGACTTCAGAACATAAGAACACGGAGGACACGTGGAGCGATCACTACTGGACAAACCTTTGGGCAGCCTCGCCAGGCTGGATTGGGCAAAGGCTCTCTACATCACCATAATTATCCTGGCCCTCGTCACGCGGTTGTGGGGCCTGGGTGACCGGGTGCAGAGCCACGACGAGAGCATACATACCAAGTACTCGTGGAATCTGTACGCCGGTTATGGCTTCCAGCACAGTCCGTTGATGCACGGGCCTTTCCTCTTCCACGTTACGGCGCTCTCTTACTTCCTCTTTGGTGACAACGACTTCACTGCCCGGCTGCCAGTCGCGCTGATGGGGGTGGCAGTGGTGGCCTTTCCCTGGTTGCTGCGCCGCTGGCTGGGCCGCGCTGGGGCTCTCGTCACATCGTTCTTCCTGCTCATCTCTCCCTCAATCGCTTACTACTCTCGCTACATCCGCCACGATATCCCGGTCATTCTGTGGTCTCTCGTCGTCGTCTTCGCCATCTTCTCCTACCTGGACGACGGCCGCAAGCGCTGGCTCTACCTGATGGCGGCTGGCGTGTCGTTGATGTTCGCCACCAAGGAGGTCGCCTTCATCTACAACGCCATCTTTGGCCTCTTCCTGGTCAGCCTGTTCGCTATCCGAGCGCTGAGACGAGAATGGTCGAACGAAAACCTGAAGCCCCTGTTCCTGGCAGCGACGGCGGCTATGGTGATTGGGCTGTTCATCCTGGGGCTGGGCCTGTGTCTGAGGCAGGAGGAACAGCCAGTGCTGGCCTGGTGGGCTATCGCCGGGGGAATGCTGGCCGGGCTGGCCTTGCTTGCTGCCACGGCTTTTCTGCTCGCCGGCACGTGGCGCGACCTGCGTGATTACCGCGTGTTCGACCTCACCATTGTCCTGGGTACGCTCTGTCTCCCGTTCCTCTCGCCTTTCCTGATCCAAATCGCGGGGCTGGACCCGGTGGATTACAGCACGCCGACGCTCTACTACTCGGGCGCTATCGCCGGCGCGGTGCTGCTAGGGTCGGCGGGCATTGGCCTGGCGTGGGACTGGCGGCGATGGAGCACCGCGGCCGCGATCCACTACGCCATTTTCGTCGTCTTGTTCACGACCGTCTTTACCAACGGCACCGGTATCGCCAGTGGGATAGTCGGTTCGCTGGGCTACTGGCTGGCGCAGCAGGAAGTCCAACGAGGCAGCCAACCGTGGTACTACTACATGATCCTGGTGCCACTGTACGAGTACCTGCCGCTGTTGCTGACTCTCATCACTCCCGTCTATCTGGCCCTCCGTCCCAAAACCAAAACCCCAACCCCAAAATCCGACACTCACAATTTGGGATGGAGGATTGGGGATTTGGGATTTGTCGTTTTTGTCCTGTGGTGGACTTTGCTGACCTGGATCGGCTACTCTTACGCGGGCGAGAAGATGCCCTGGCTCACCGTCCACCTGGCGCTGCCGATGATCTTGCTCGCCGGCTGGTTGGTCGGGCGGCTGATCGAGGGGACTGACGGCTCGACTGAGCTCGCCGAAGTCTGGCGACGGGTGCTCCAACGCCGGGCCTGGCTGCTACCGCTCGTTGCCCCTCCGTTCGTCGCGGCGGTGGTGATGTTCATCAACGCGGCTCTTTCCGGCCCCTTCCAGGGGCATGAACTGGCACAACTGAACACCACCGGACGGTTTCTGAGTGGGCTGGCAGGCACGCTCGCTTTTGGGGCAGGGTTGGCTTATCTGGTGCACTGCAGCGGGTGGCGCGTGTCCGGGCGCGTTTTGTTGCTGGTCGCGCTTCTCCTGCCGGTGCTCCTCACCATCCACACCGCCTGGCGCTTCTGCTACGTCAACTATGACTATCCGACCGAGTTCCTGGTCTACGCCCACGCCGGCCCGGCCGTCAAGGAGACCATGCGCCAGATCGAGGAACTCTCGCGCCGCACCGCCGGTGCCCCGAATCTCATCAAGGTTGCTTATGGCGCTGACGGCTCCACGCTGTTCTACTGGCAACTGCGCAACTACCCCAACGCTGTCTTCTACAGCGATCAGCCCTCGCGGGCTACACTGGATGCCCCCGTCGTCATCGCTGGACGGGACCAATGGGAGGCCGTGGCTCCCTACGTGGGCAACGATTACGTTGTCAACACCTACACTTACCTGTGGTGGCCGATGGAGGATTACCGCGACATAACCTGGGCGCGCATCACCCACGCCATCACCGACACCCAGACCCACGCCGCGCTGTGGGACATCTGGTACGACCGCGACTACCGCCGCTACGACGAACTGACCGGCGAGAAACATACGCTCGACGAGTGGCCACTGCGCAGCGATTATCGCATCTACGTCCGCCGCGACGTGGCGGCTCAGATGTGGGACCTGAGCACAACCGGGCCAACAGAAGTCGGCCCGACCGATCCCTACGCTGAAGGGTGGCAGGAACTGACCGCGCGGCAGGTGTTTGGCGGCCAGGGCCCAGCACCCGGTCAACTTCAAAGTCCACATGGCATCAAGGTCGGCCCCGATGGCCTCATCTACGTCGCCGACGCTGGTAACCACCGCATCCAGAAATTCACCGCTGGCGGCCAGTTCGTCGCCGCCTGGGGACAACCCTCTACCATCGAGACGGAGACAGGGGTACCCCGGGGCTTCAACGATCCCTGGGACGTCGCCGTCGCCCCCGATGGCACAATCTACGTGGCAGACACCTGGAATCACCGCATCCAGAAGTTAGACGCCGAGGGCAATCTGATCACCGCCTGGGGGCTGTTTGGCCAGTACGGTCTTGGGGACGCGGCCGGGCAAAGCGCCTTCTATGGCCCACGCGGCATCGCCATTGGCCCCGAGGGGCGTGTCTACGTGGCCGACACGGGCAACAAGCGCGTCCAGGTCTTCGAGCCGGACGGGCGGTTCGCCTTCCAGTGGGGTGGGGTGGGCGCGTTGAAAGGCTACCTGGACGAGCCCGTTGGCATCGCTGTTGGCCCGGACGGTGCAGTTTACGTCGCTGACACGTGGAACCGGCGCGTGCAGGTCTTCGATGGGGACGGCACTTTCCTGCGACAGTGGCCTATCGCTGGCTGGGACACCGGGCTGCCCGATGAGAAGCCCTATCTGGCGGTGGACGGCGAGGGGTACGTCTACGTCACAGACCCAGGCCACTACCGGGTGCTGGTGTTCGACGGCCTGGGCAACTACGTGCTCTCCTTCGGCCAATACGGCTTCGACGAGCGCTCCTTCGCTTTACCCATGGGCATTGCTGTGGGGAAGGGCGGCTCAATCTACGTGACCGACGCCTCCAGCAGCCGAGTGCTCGTTTTTGCCCCGTTGGATCTGGATTAGACCTCCGAGGTCTCGGAAGACCTCGGAGGTCTACGGGTCACGATGGCGCGACAGCCCGTAAGTGCGCGATGGCCAGTTCCGCGGCCGTGTCCGCGTCGGGCAGCGGCATAAACTCGCCCGAGACGTAGCCGGTGTAGCCGGTCTCATCCAGCGCAGCCAGCAGGCGACCGAAGTCTATGTGGCCAGCACCCGGATACCAGCGGTTGGAGTCAGCGACGTGAAAGTGAAACATGTGCTCGCCGGCTGTCCGGATCGCGTCGGCCAGGTCCCGCTCCTCGATGTTCATGTGGAACGTGTCCAGCAGCAGGCCCATGTTATCTGCCCCAACCTGCTCGAGCAGTTCCAACCCGTCAGCGACAGTATGGATCAAGCCGGTCTCGTACCGGTTCAATGGCTCCAGCGCCAGCCGCACGCCGTGGGGCTGAGCCGCTGCACAGCAGCGCTGCAAAGCATGCACCAGCCACTCCATCGCCTGGGCCTGGTCCACGCCCGGCCTGACGATGCCGCGTAGCAGGCCAATGATGATGATAGCCCCTGTCCGCGTGGCAAAGGGGATGTGAGATTTGGTCCGCTCGATGGCAGCAGCGCGGATAGCCGGGTCGGGGTCGGTGTAGGAGAGCCCTTCTTCACCCCAGGCCTGCCCCGTGCCGATAGCCGGAACCGTCAGGCCGTGCGCCGCTACGACGCGCTCCAGTTCGTCACCGTCCACCAGCCCGGGATCGCGGATGGTGAGTTCGACACCGTCGTACCCCCAACCCGCGATCTTGGCGACGTTGGCTTCGAAATCTCCCTTGAAGGCCACCGCCTCGAACTGGGCAGCGTGAGTGGATAGGACAATGCTCAGTTTCACTCGCTTACTCACCGCTTACAGTCCAGACCCCTGCCCAATCCGTGGCAACCCATACACTGGCTTCCAACCCTCGCTCCACGGTTCGCGCAGGTAGGGCTCCATCTCCGCCTCGGTGCGGAAGGTCGTCTCCTCCACCGGCGGCACGGCGCCCGCAGGGAACGCCTCCAGAATCTGGTCGTTGACCAGCGTCATGTAGCGCAGGATGGCGGCGAGAGGTCGCCTGGCCTTCTCCGCCGTGCCCGCCTTCGCCTTGCCAACCACGCCCTCCGGCGTGCCCACGAGTTCGATGGCGAAGTGTCCCTCGCCCTCGGACCAGCGGCTGGGCCGGCTGAACGGCTCCACTGACTTGTCGAAGTGCCCATCGGGCAGGTAGGCCTTGCCCTGGGTATTCACGGCGTAGTCCATGTCCACCATCTGCGGGACGAGGAACAATCCCAGAGACGTCTCCGCCTCGGCAGCGTGGACGAAGTTGGTGTCGAACTGGCCGCCCCGTTCCTGCGTGCGGAAGAACTGGCGGACGGCGCGGTGCCAGTCTATGACGCGAAAGATGCCGGGCAGTTGATAGCGCTTCTCGAATTGCTGAATTGCCGCTTCGAGTACCCATAGTTGCCCGTGGTTGTTGAGGATGACCTGCTTGCGGAAGCCGTCGTTCCACAGACCGAGCATCACGTCAATCATCAGTTCCTTCACCACGTCCTCCCGAATGATGACGGTGCCGGGCATCCCTAAGTGGTGATAAGGATGCGCGCCATACATCAGCGGTGGGAGGGCCAGATTGACCGGCGCGCCCCGCCTGGCCGTGTAGCGGCGCACGCCCTCGACGACGGCACTGACGAAGAGGGTGTCCATGGCACTGGACATGTGCTTGCCGTGCAACTCGGTAGAACCCACCGGGATGAAGACGACGTCGTTCTTGCGGCGGTTCTCCTCCAGCACGTGGCGCACCGTGGTCTGGATATAGGAGCCCGGCTGGCCCCACTCGATGGGAGCGGGAACGCCGTACTCGGCCAGGATAGCGTCTATCTCGGCGTCACTGGCCTCCCATACTTCCTTCTTCAGGCGACCGACGGTGTTATCCTCGAAAAAGAGGTCCGGCTGGTCGGTGGCGAGCCATCCTGGTGGTGCTTGCTTGTCTGACATTTCATTTCTCCCAATCTATCAATTTACCAGCCCTTAATTCGGCTTGACCATAATCTTACCATCCGCCCGCCTGGTAGCGCGGGCGATGGCGTCCACAGCCTGATCCAGTTTGTAGCGGGCGGTGATGGCGGGGCTCAAGTTGAGCCGGCCGGCGGCGACCATGCGGATGACGTTGGGGAACGTCTCGTGGCCAGAGTGGCCCTGCGAACCAAAGACCTGGGCGCGACGCACCTGGAGGGTCTCCAGATACATCGGCACCCGCCGGGCGGCCCGCCCGATCTGGACGATCTTGCCGTTGATGGCCAGGGCCTTCTCCATCTCCGGCACCGTCAGGTGCGGGGCACCGGCGGCCTCGACGTGGAAGTTGAAGCCTGCGCCCTTGCTCAGTTCCATCAAGACCTCGCCCGGGTTGACTTCGCGAGGGTCGTACACGTAGTCGGCACCGACCTGCCTGGCCAATTCGCGCCGCTCCGGCATGATCTCGAAGGCGGCAATGATGCCCGCACCGGCCGCTTTCGCCAGGCCGGTGGCTGCCAGGCCGATCGGCCCTGTGCCGAAGACGCTGACGTAGTGGCCCGGCCGGAAGCCGCCCGCTCGCTCGAACATGGCGTTGTAGGCGACTGAGGTCGGCTCACTGAGGGCCCCCACTTCGTAGGCCTGCTTCTCGTCGCCAAACCGCTCAGCGATAGCGTCAATCTTCCAGCAGAACTTTTCGTCCACGGCGATGTAGTTGGCGAACGCGCCGGGGATGGTAAAGCCGATCTCCTCCAGATTGGTGCAGTGGTTGGGATAGCCGTTGCGGCAGGGGATGCAGCGGCCGCACCAGATCATCTCCTCCGCCGTCACCATATCGCCGATCTTGAGGAGTTCGACCTCCTTGCCCATCTCCACCACCTTGCCGGAGAACTCGTGGCCTGTGATGGTGGGGAATTTGGTCAGGCCGGGGTACAGCATGTAGTCGTCCTCGTCGGTCTCGTAGAAGTGTATATCGGAGCCGCAGATGCCGCAGGCCTGGACCTCCAGCACGACCTCTTTGGGGCCAGGCTGGGGGTCGGGCCAGTCGCGCACTTCCAACCTGGGGTGCCGCCAGATGCTGTTGCCGGTGATGGCCTTGCCGGTCTGCTTCTCCCATTCGGAGACTTCGTAGTCCGGCTTCGGTTCCCACACGGCGTCGAGTACTAAGCCTTTCATCGTTCATAACCTCCTCATGCTTATGTTTAGGTTGCTGCGAATATACGAATTTACGAATCCACTCAGACCTCAATCTCCATACCATCGTAAGCCACCGTGACCCCATTCAGTCCTTCGACCCACTCCTCCAGTTCGTCGTGGGGCCGGTTATGGTGGTTGCAATGAGTCAGGACCAAACGGTTGGCCCCCACCCGTTCTTTCAACTCGACCGCTTCGATCGAGGTGATGTGATCCTCGTGCGGTGCAGAAAAGCGTGGGGTATTGACAATCAGCAGATCGGCCTTATTCATCAGGCAGTAGGCGTAGTTGCTGCACCGATTGCTGGTGTCGGAGGTGTAGACGATTTTATGACCGCCCTCATAGATCGCCAGACCAAAGCAGGGAACCGTGTGGCAGACGGCGAAAGGGGTGAAGAAGAAGCCATCGAAGCGCACGGCCATCCCTGGATGGAAGGGACAGTGAAAGGCGATACCCGGCAGTTTCTCGCCCCAGTCTTCCCGGCGCAGGGACTCGTACACCCCCGGTTCGACAAAGAAGTCCACATCCCCTTTCCAGTAGAGGAACTCTTCCAACCCCCCGGTGTGGTCATGATGGGCATGGGTGAGAAAGATACCGTCTATCCGCAGCACCTTATTCTGGGTTAACAACTCTCTGATCTCTGGTGGAGTATCAAGCAACAATTCGTAACCGGGGAGGGAGAAGAGAACGGAGGTTCTCGCCCGCACCAGTCTTCCTCCTTCTCTCCTGGCCCTGGTACAATGGGGACAATCGCAGCCGATAGCCGGGATACCTTCCGCTGAGCCAGTACCCAGGAACTTGATCCTCAGGGTCATGCCTCTAGCCTCATGCCGTCGTAGGCCACGGTCACTCCTTCAACCTGGCCAACGAACTTTTCCAACTCGTCGTGGGGCTTGTTCTCGTGGTTGATGTAGGTCAGGACCATCTGTCTGGCCCCCACTCGCTCTTTGAGCTCAATAGCCTCGAGAGTGTTGATGTGGTTCTCATTGACCTTATCGAAAGTGGGGGTATTGATGATCAGCAGGTCACAGTTCTGCATAACCCGCCGGGCGTAGTTGGTCAGGCGGGCGGGGGTGTCCGAGGTATAGACGACCCGAGTCTCGCCTTCCTTCACCGAGATGCCAAAAACGGGTCGCCGACGGCGGGCAGCAAAGGGAATGATGGAGAAGCCGCCGAAGTAAAGGGAACTCCCTGGGTAATAAGGGATGTGAAACATAACGGCGTCGAGCGTCTCCGTCCAGTGCTCCCGCTTGATAGCCTCGAAGAGGGTGTCCTCGGCCAGGAAATCCAACTGGCCCGGCCACCACTCGAACTCCTTGATGCCACCGATGTGGTCGTAGCGAGATCGAGTGGCAAGAATGCCATCCAGTCTGGTGATCTGATATTTGTTGATCAGGCTTCTGATGTCTGGAGCACAGTCAATTAACAGTTCATAGTCAGGCAGGGAAAATAGAATGGCATTTCGCTCGCGGGCCAACTTCCCGCCCTCGTTTCTGGCCCTGGTGCAATGGGCGCAATCGCAGCCGAGAGCCGGAATGCCCTCCGCTGCACCAGTGCCTAAGAAGCGTATCTTCACGGTCAGACCTCCAACGTCAGGCCATCGTAGGCCACTGTTATGCCGTGAGGAGTGGTCTTCTCCACCAACTCTTCGTGCAAGAGATTGTCGTGGTTGATATGGGTGATGACCACCCGTTGGAGAGACCAATCTTGCACCAGGGAGATGACATTCTGAACACTGAGGTGATGGAGATGTGCCTCAAAGGTGGGGGTGTGGAAGATGACCACGTCGGCTTCCTCTGCCAGGTGGCGATGGAGATTGCTCAGTTCAGGGGCGGAGTCGCTGAAATGAACGATCCGTGCTCCTGCCTCCTCGAAAGCGAAGCCGTAACAAGGAACGTGGTGGATGACTTTGAAAGGCATAACCGTCAGGTCGCCGAAGTACAGCCGGGTTTGGGGATCGAAGCCGGAGAGGAGCGCCCGTTCCTCCAGGCGCGGGGTCAGCCGGAGTTTGGGCAGCACATCGTGGCCGGCAAAGATGGGGAGCACCCGGTTCCAGTACTCGAACTCGATCAGCCCGCCGATGTGGTCGAAGTGTTCGTGGCTCAGGAAAACCGCCGACAGGTCGAAAATCTCGGCCCGGTCCAGCAGCGTGCTGATCTCCGGCGGCGTGTCGAGCAGGATGCAATGTCCCGCCGCCTCGACCAGCACGGAGGCCCGTTGCCGGACGTTGGGGCCTCCTTCTTTTCTGGCTACCTGGCAGCGCTGACAGGTGCAACCAAAACTGGGGATGCCCTCGGCTGCTCCGGTACCCAGGAATTGGATCTTCATTGTATCCTACCTTTCACACGGCCCGAACAACAAGTCCGCTCCGGGCTGGCGCAGCGGCCGGCGATAGAGAATCCGGCGCAGGCTATTATACAACTGACCGATAGATCCGCAAGCAATCTGCCCGCCATAGCGGATACCTGCCTCCGGGTCCTCTGGGCCGACGGCCAGCAGGCTGGTGCCCACCTCGTCGCGTGAAGGACCTCCGTGGGGGGATGAGCCGCTTGACCAGCGCCGGCCCCACGAAATCCGCCAGTCTGGGCGCTCCCTTGATTAGGGTGAGCATCCCGGTTTCCCTGTCAAAGTCCGTCTGTTTCAGGTTGAAGTAGCGCCGGGTAGCCCGGTCGAACGTCACCTCGCCCAGCACCGGCAACTGGTCGATGAGCGGGTAGAAGAGGCCCAGGTTATCGAGCCACAGGATGATCAGGGGGCTTTCTCTCATTGGCTCACTCCTCCGTCAGCTCCAGATCGGTCAGGTAAGGGTTATAAACATACTCCAGTGAGAGGTCGTTATTAAAACTGGCGTGGTAGGCCAACGCCCTGGCTGGATCCAGAAACCAATCGCCGCGAGAGAGGGTATCGCCCGTCGCCTGGTTGTAGCCCCACGGCGTGTTGGCCTTGTCTGTGCCGTAATCCTCGCCGTCAAATGTTGCTGGCAAAATGTGACCCCGGTAGTCGAAGGGTTGGTCGAAAGCCCGTCCAGGGCCGATCTCGTCTCGGTGCATCCAGAGGGTGTCGTAGATGGAGACGAGTTGGTACGACACGTCGTCGTCTCCAAGACCCTCTGGCACCTCGGCTTGCTCTCCCGCGCGGTAGACGACGGCGTGCGGCACGAGGATTTTGCGCTGGGCGTAGGTGCCGTGGCCATACGTCTCCACATAGACGACGGGACGCTCCCCCTCAAGCCGAACCGCACCTTTGACCTTGAGGAAGTTCCCTCCTACCGATTGGTCTGAGGTGTAGAGGTAGATGTGGCTGTGAGCCAGCGTCTCAATTACCTGCAAGTGACCAAACGGCGTACCGTCCTTGGCGACGACAACTTGGACGGACTCCATGTCGTTCTCGTGGCAGCCGTCGGACTCTTCGCACGGGTCGCTGGTGTAGTCGCGGGGGTGAAACAGGGCGTAGAGGAGAAACCAGTGCGTCTCCGTCTCCACCACCGAATAGTAGACGTGGGCCGAGAGGTCGCCCGTGGGCTGGTTCTCCCAGTTGTTGTTCCCGACCCAGTCGCCGTCAAAGTCCACGGCGGTGATGAAATCCTGGTCGGAGGCGACGCCCTGGTGGATGACCGGCGCGTAGTGGAGGGCCAACTCCTGGTGGGAAGCCCCCCCCTCTTTCCCCCCCATTGGGGGGGATGAAAGGAGGGTGACAGCCGCCGGCGTGGGCGACGCACAACTGCTAAGCGTCAGCGCCATCAGGATCGCCAGGCTCAAAGTCGTGAGGGCTCTCGAGTGTCTGAGCACTGACAATACTTCCATAAATAATCAACCAGGTTATCAAGCCGGCAACTCAAAAGGATGATATATTTATCGCCAGCCCCGGCATAGAGAATCAGTTTGTTTTTTCGAACCAGAGCACCTGCAGGAAAAACGACAGTGGGCACGTCCACCGGATACTGTTCATTACCGTGTAATTCATAAGGGGCTGAGGGAATGTAGATTGGATTCCTGGTTCGGCAAAGCACCTTTCTTGGATCGTCCAGATCTAAAAGGGCAGCGCATACGGAATATCCTCTCTCAATTCCCTCCGCCAGTCCATAGGCTTCACAAATGTCACCCTTTATCTCACCAACAGCGTGGTAGATGAGCAACCAACCCCTATCGGTTCTGATCACCTGGGGGCCTGGGCCGATTTTCTCCTTTTCGTGTGGGTAATGCCCGGCCTCCAAAAGCAGATTCTGGCTCCGCCGCTCATAGATTTCCTCCCAGCGTTCTTTGTGCTTGGAGGGATTCAGCAATTGATTTATGCCGGCTTCAAGAAAACCCAGGTGGATGTCAGGATGAAAACGCAATAGCACGTAGTGCCGGCCGTTCACGGGTTCGGAGAAGGGGACGGCGTTGCGCGAGTCGAAGGATTCGACCATGCCGTGATAGGTGATGTTCGCGAAATCGTGGGTCGAGTAGATGGCAATCCGGTCTGCGTTTGAACCTTTGAACGGGGGTTTGATCTTGCCACACCCAACCAGCAGATACCTACGGCCATGCTTGACGATCCGGATGTCCTCTATCCCGTAGGTAAAATCCTGATGGTCAGTGCCGTCGCCTCGGATCACCACGTTCTGGAATCTGGTGAAATGGACACCATCCTCACTCACCAAAGGCCAAACCTCAGAGATATAGTTTTCCAGGTAGGAGCGTTCGATGCCGAGCGCTTCATCGAAGAACGTGCCCTTGCGATACCCCTGGTGGCATCGCGGCGTCAGAATCACTTTGTCCTGGAAGACTTCGGCCCCGCTGTTGAAGACGGCTCCGATCTTTCGTTCGCCATCCTCGTGCCACGTGAGCCCGATGTCTTGAGGCTTTACGATGGGATTGGTTTCACAGGAATCCAGTCTGAAAACAGTCTCTCCAGAATCAAGTAAGACGGTTTCCCCGTCTCCCAGTTTTTGAACACCACCATCTAGTGCAGACATCACCCTTCGCTCCCTGTCTGAGTTTCCATTAACTCTTCAAATAGTTGAATGAACCTTTCGGCGGTCCTTTCAGCTTTATGGTCCTCCAGAAACGGTTCTATTCTGCTGGGGTCAAACTTGCCCTGCAACAGGTCAACGAGTTTGGCCTTCATGTCCTCAAAATCCCGGTACTTCACGATTTCGTCTCCACGTAGTTCCACGTAGTTTGACTCGTGAAACAGGATGGGGCAACCGGAGCCCAGAGCCTGGCACACCGAACTGGACACGACTGCCTTGTACTTCCGCGAGGATTCCCTGTGGATGAGCAGCGCATCCGAGGCGTGCAGATAGGTATACAGTTCGTCGAGGGGAAGGGGCCTTACCTCAAGATCTATAAAATCGTACTCCTCTTTCGCTTGGCGCAATTCATCAACATCGCTTTCCGGATTGGCGACGATCACGTATCTGAGAGGATATTCCTCAGCCACGTCTTGCAGAGCGGGCAGAACGGATGCGATGTCTTTCGGCCTGAAGCCAAAGGAGAATACAATCTTTTCGTCCGGCGGAAGGCCCAGTTTCTTTCTCGCTTTGCCCTTATCACCGGGCTTGAGCGGATGATAAGGATAGGGAATCATACGAATCTTCTCAGCAGGGAAAGATTTGACCAGGTAGTCCTTATATCGCTGGTCAAAACAGACAATCGCATCCCAGTCAAACTTGTAGTAGAGAGGATCTTCCGGGGCTTTGCCCTCGTGGACAACCTGAATGGTAACAGCCCTTTTCTTGATTTCGGGAAAAACCTCAAGTAGCCTTTGGGCAGGTAATCTCTCTACATTTTGAGCGACAAAGACCTCGTATTCTTCATTCAGGAGCGGAGAGGGATCGAAGTAGGTGGCCCGGGTGACAGGTACGACTTCATCAACGCTGAAGTGTCTGATCACAAAATCCTCGTCCCTTTGAAGGGTGGGCCTGGCATCAGGGTGTTTTTTGGCGGAGAATATCCTGAGTTGGTGACCCAATTTCACCCACGCTCTCCCCACCAATTCCGCGTGAATGGAAGGCCCGTTGGCGGCATTCCAAAGGCACATCATTCCTATCTTCATCTTTTTTGCCCTTCACTCTATCAGCAGGTCACGTGGAACAGTCCGATGACCTTGCCCTGGGCCTCGTTCCACAAGCGCATGGCGTCGGGCGTGGCTGCCAGTTTCGTCCGGCAGTCGTGCTTCTGCAAGTATGCCTGGGCCTCTTCCAAAAGGCGCACCGAGTCATACTGTCCCGTCCCAATGATGAGCAGTTCTGCCCCCTCTTCGTACACGTACCTGGCCTCGTCCAATGAAATGGTGTGAGAGGTGCCGTAGATCCTCTTGGACAGTTTCTTCTTGCGCTTCTTGACCGAACCATCCAACCGCAGGATGACGTCGTTTCTGATCTTTCGACCATCAATGGTGATCGAGCCAAAGGTCGTGGCCTCGATTTTGGGTTTCATCTATCGTGGCTCTCACGTCTCCCTATGCGTGACGCCTGCCCGCCAGCACCGTCGCCACGTCGGCCAGGGTGCCGCACCAGGGGCCAGGTTGCTCCTGTTTCAGCGTGGTAATCGCCGCCGCAAAGCGGCAAGCCTCCTCGGCCGACGCGCTCAGACGTTTGCCCACGTAGGTGGCGAAGCAGGTGTCACCCCGGCCGGTGCGCCCGGCGAGGGAGCGGGGGGTGAAGGGCGCTTCGTAGACCTGACTGTCGGCGTAGACGGTGACGCCCGACGACTGGGTGACGACGACTTCGCGGGGGCCGTAGGCGGCCAGTTGGCAGGCGGCGGTCCGCAGGTCAGTCCGGCCGGTGAGGAGTTCCGCCTCGGCGCGATCCACCTTGAGGTAGGTCACATGCGCCAGGCCCTGGGCCATGTCGGGCCACTGGCGAAAGACCAGGTGCTTGTTCTCACGCACGCGAACGAAACCTTGTACGTCCAGGCCTACCGGGCCGCGGGCGGCCAGTGATTTGAGCAGGGCTGTGTCCACCTCGCCGGCGATGATGGGGGTGATCAGGTACACCTGGGCCGACAGGTCGGGAATCTCTTCCCGCCGGAAGGGGCCGGCGAAGCCCATCAGTCTGCAGACACGCCGCTCCATGTCGGCCGAATTGTAGATATTCTCGATGCCGGAGGTCTCCGGCGCGGGCGTGGCGAATACCTGCACGCCTTCTCGCTTCAGTTGGTCCAGCCGGTGAAAGTCGTCCGGGTGCAGGCGGGTGACGACGGCCACGCGGACGCCAGTGTGCCGCAAGGCGACACTGCCGTAGTAGACGGCGCCGCCGGAAGCAGTTTTGCCAGCGCCATCCACCACCAACCTGTCTTTGGCAAAGTGGCCGATCATCATGATGTCAATGGCAGGTGACAGGGTCATAACTTTCTGTTCCGTTCTTCCAGGGTAGCGTTCTGTACCGAGAACTAGTCTATCTCTTGAACCGCTTCGTACAGTGCCAGGATGTTCTCGGTGGGCGTTTCGGGCATGACGTTGTTGGTGGGGGCCAGGATAAATCCCCCCCCATATCCCAGCACCTGGCACAGCCGCGCGACCTCGGCGCGCACCTGATCGGGTGTGCCTTGCGAGAGGACAGTTTGAATATCGAGCGCGCCGTGGAAGCAAAGGTCGTCGCCGAAGTCTCGCTTCAGGCCAGCAGGTTCCATACCGTTGGCCGACACCTGGATAGGGTTGAGGATATCCACGCCCAACTCGATGAAATCTGGGATCAGGAGACGGACAGCACCACAGGTGTGGTACATGACCCGCTGGCCATACTGCTTGGCCTGGGCGATGAAGCGGTGCAGGCTGGGTGCGATGAATTTACGGAACATCCTGGGGCTGATCATCAGACCATCTTGTACTCCCACGTCGTCGGCGATGAAGTATATGTCGGTGAGATCGCCCACGGCCTCCAGAATGCGCCGGTCGAACTCAAGGTAGAATCCCTCCACTCGTGCGATGATGGCCCGCGCCAGGTCGGGATTCAGCGCCAGGGCCATCATGAACTTCTCCATGCCGCGCAGAAACATGGCCAGGCGCAGGACACAGGTGGCGTTGGGGCCGGGGTCGCGGATGACGAGCGCGTACTCGCTCAGGGTTTCGCAAGTGGGGCGGAAGCCGTCGTAGTCGAACCAGTCGGGATTGGGCCAGGGGTGGGCCTCGACGTCGGCGACGGTTTGGGCATCGGCCAGTGGCGGTCCGACGACCTCTTCAAAAGGGCCCACCATCCGTTTGTGGATGCCCCACCAGTCCATCCAGCTGCCATCGTCAAAGGTGGGCAAGTGTGGCCCAATGTACTCTGGCCAGACAGAGCGCAGGTCAACTCCCAGCGCCCGCCAGACGGCCTCGTTGTTACCCCCTCCCCGGCCCTCCCCCCACGAGGGGGAGGGAGCAGATTCCGACTTCACACCAAAGTGATCGCGGAGACGATCCGTGACTGGCGGCAGCGCCCATAGGTCTACCGGCACCCGATCCGGCGCGACGTGATTGACGGCGGCCAGCACTCGTTCTTTACTGTTCATAGGCTCGTGATGCGTGAAAAGTAGCGTGGCATGGATCACGGATCACGTCTTAGTTTGCCCAGAGCAGCGACATTTCCGTCTGCGGGTCGAAGAACTGCACCTTGTGGGCGTTGAAGTTCAGTTGCACCGTATCGCCGATCTTGAGCCCCAGCTCCGGGTCTGCCAGCACGTGGACGCCGGCAGCGCCGATGCGCACGTCAATCAAGTCATCGCGGCCCAGCGGCTCGACGACGTAGATTTCGCCAGGGAGCCCCGTGTCGGCGATTGTAATGTCCTCGGGGCGGACGCCCAGAATGACCTGGCCTTTGCCGACCACCTTCTCGCCTCGCTCCGGGGGCACGACCACGTCGAAGCCTCCGCGGCGGGCGTGGTAGTCGCCGTTCTCGCGGACTACTTCCACATCCACGAAGTTCATGGGCGGATTGCCCACGAAGCCAGCGATGAACAGGGTGCGCGGCCGGTCGTACAGTACGTCGGGGGTAGCGTAGGCTTGCAGGTGGCCTTCCTTCATCACTGCAATACGGTCAGCCATCGTCATCGCCTCCACCTGGTCGTGGGTCACGTAGATGGAGGTGATGCCCATTTCCATTTGCAGCCGCTTGATCTCACTGCGCATTGAGAGGCGCAGGCGGGCGTCCAGGTTGGAGAGCGGCTCGTCGAACAACAGCAACGCCGGCTCTTTGACCAGTGCCCGGCCCAGGGCCACGCGCTGCTGTTGGCCGCCGGAGAGTTGGGCCGGCTTGCGGTCCATCAGGTGTCCGATGCCCATCATATCAGCCACCTGCTGCGTGTGCTTCTGCATCTCCTCCTTCGGGATCTTCTTGAGCTTGAGTGGGTAACTGATGTTCTGGAAAACGGTCATGTGGGGGTAGAGCGCATAACTCTGGAAGACCATGCCGACGTTGCGGTCTTTAGGCGCCACCTGGTTGACGATGCGTCCATCGAAGCGGACGAAACCCTCTGTAGGCTTGTAGATGCCCGCTACCATGAGCAGCGTGGTGGTTTTGCCACAGCCGGAAGGGCCCAGGAAGGCGACGAACTCGCCGTCCCTGATATCCAGGTTGATTGAGTCGGCCCCCACTACACTGCCCCATCGCTTGGAGAGATTCTCAAGTTCAACTTCCATTTTTTCCTTCCTCCAATAGAGAACACGTAAAACGTGATGCGTGAAACGTAGCCCAACCCTCACGCTTCACGTTTTACGATCATACGCCACCCTTGGCCCCGCCGCCGTAGATATTGAGTAGCGCCTCCTGGGTGAAGACGAAGAAGATCATCACCGGGATGAGGCTGAAAAGGCCCACAGCGGCGACCTGGTTCCAGGCGACCATCGAGGTGTCCTCCGAAAACCGGTTCAGGTAGACCGGCAGGTTGGATACCTTGGCGCCAATCGTAAAGGTGTACGGGATTAAAAAGGCATTCCAGCCCGAGATGAAGTTGAAGATGGCCAGCGCGGCGATGCCGGGCTTGATCTGGGGCAGGATGATCTCCCACCAGACGCGGAAGCGCGAGGCCCCGTCAATCAGCGCAGACCGCTCCATATCCCAGGTAACGTTATCAAAGAAGCCCTTCATCAGCCACATGCCGAGCGGCAGGTCCAGGCTGATCATCACCAAAGCCACCCCGCCGACAGTGTTGAAGCCGAACCACTTACCGATCAACGGAATATTATTTTTGATGAACAGCAGCACGAAGAAGATGGCGATGAGCAGCATCTCGGGGCGGAACGCGTGCAGGGCCAACGTCAACCCCAGGAAGCCTTTGCGCCCGGCGAAGTTCATGCGCGACAGCGCGTAGCCGGCCAGCGTTGAGACGAACCCAACCCCGACGACCATCCCCGCTGCGATCCCGAATGTGTTCAGGGTCACGCGCCAGATCTCAGGGTCGCGCAGGAAAGTCCAGTTCTGCAGCGTAAACCCGCCGAAATTGCCCTCGCCGTCTACCGGAAGCAGGCCCTGGGTGCGATGCGAAAAGGTGGCGATGATCACCCAGGCATAGCCGACCACGATGGGCAAGATGCTGATGATAAGCAAGACGTATGGGATGGCCTGGCGCAGGACGCGCCGCACGCCATACCCGCGTTCGGTTTCAAAAGTTGTCGTAGCCATGTCGCCTCCTTTCCTTCGATAAACTCAGGACGCCGCCTACAGCACGTCAATCTTGGGTTCCTGCACCAGTTCGTCGAAGCGAAAGACGCGCAGGTAGATGTAGGACGCCACGATGCCGATGGCCACCAGGATAAACCCCCAGGCCGCGCCGTATCCCCACGCATGGCTGCCGAAATAGGTATACAGGGCGCGCTTGTACGCCGTGAGCGACCACACCTCGGTAGTGAACAGCCCCGGCCCGCCCTGGGTCAGCAGGAAGATGTACTCAAAGGATACGAGCAGTGAGAGCGTCTGGTAAGTGGTCACAAATAGCAGCGGCCACCTGAGCAGAGGAAGGGTGATGTCGCGGACGATCTGCCAGGTCGAGGCGCCGTCCACTTTCGCTGCGGTGAAGAGGTCTTTGGGAATCGCTTCGATGGCCGAGGTGAAGATGATCATGCCGAAAGAAGCCCCGACGAAGCCGTTCACCAGGACAACGAACAGCCACGGTGTCTCATTGAGCCAATAGGGTTGGTGTTCGGCACCGAACATCCCCAAGAACCAGTTGATGATGCCGTGCGGAGGCGTTTGGGCGAAGCGCCGCCACATCACGATGTAGACCACCGAGGGCGTGATGCGGGGCAGGAGCCACAGCACGCGGAAGAAAAAACTCGCTCGCCGGTTGATATTGGTCGTCAACAGGGCCAGCACCAGCGCCAGGCCCACGTTGAAGAAGCCCAGCGTGAGTACGACGTAGCGAAAGGTATTGGCCAGGATCTTGGGGAAGAACTTGTCACTGAACAGCCGGCGATAGTTCTCCAAGCCGATAAAGGTCCATGGATCGCTGAAGTTGTGACTGGCCAGGTCGGTCATGCTGAGGAGGAGGAGGAGGATCGCGGGGATGAAGAAGAAGACCAGCACCAGCACCGCGGCCGGGCTCATAAAGCCCCAGGCGCCCAGCGTGGCCCTGAATCGTGCCCAGCGCGATGGCTCCTGACCTCTCAGTTCTTCCCTAACCATAACAGCCTGAGCCATTGGGATACCTCCTCTGTTTGATTTCAGATTTGGTGATTTCAGATTTGCAGATTTTTCGAGCTGACACAGCGCATCGGCCTTCAGGTCTCCAAATCTTAGATCCGCAAATCTCAAATCCTTGCGAGCAGGGGAGAGGGGGGATGCCCCCCTCTCCAACCTGCTCTCTCCGGTCATCAGCGGATGATTATGTTGTCGCCGAGTTCGGTCTGGAGCCGGTCCACAACGACGTCCACCGCCTCCTCCGGCGTCAGATCGCCGGACTCTACAGCCTGGATGCCCAGGTAGTAGGCTTCTGAATAGGCGCTCCAGTAGGGGCTGTTGGGCAGGAAGGTGGTGTACTCGAGCAACGGCAGCGTCAGGCTCAGGAACTCGGCGCTGGTGTAGGGTGCGTAGTCAGACTGGGACTTCAGGATGCCCAGGTGACCACTATCCACGGCGTAGGTGGTGTTGAGTTCCTTGACCGTCGCCTTGGAGATCAGCAGCAGCGCCAGGTCTGGATGTTCGCACTGCGAACTGACCATGTACACCAGCGGGTGGGTCAACGTGGTGGGCTTGCCTGTGCCCTCTTCGTTGGCCGGGATCGGGGCATAGCCCACGTTCTCGAACAGGTAGGCCTCGCCGCCAACGTCCTGGAGGTAGTTGACGTGCCAACTGGCCCAGCGCCAGGTTCCCTCGAACACAAAGAGGACTTTGTCGAACCGGCTGGTGTATTCCTTGTGGAAGTCCCAGTCGCCATCCAGCTTCTCGGGCCGCAGGATATGGCGCACCTGTGCGGCATCGTACAGCAACTCGTAGACCTTCAGAGCGGCATCCTTTTCGAAGATCAGCGCGTCAGTGCCTTCCTCTTGCACCACGCCCCCGGCACCGTAGTAGAAGTACAGGAAGTCGGGGCCATTGGAGGGGCGATGCCACCAGCCATCACCCGGTTCTACGATGCCAGCATTGACGGCTTCCTCAGCGGTGTCAAACATGTCTTGCCAGGTGTACTCGCCAGCGGCGACACGCTCGTCCAGGCTTTCGATCTCCTCGTCGCTCCAACCTAACTCGCGCAGGAGCGGCTTGCTGTAGTACATCGGGCGCGCCTCGGCGTCCTGCGGGACGCCCCAGATTTTGCCGCCCAACATGGTGGCGTTCCACAGGCTGTCAATCACATCGTCGAATTCGGGGTAGTCGCCTATCATGCCGGTGATGTCGGTGAGATACCCGGCCGTGGCCCAGTCGCCGATGTGCTCGTGGCCGGAGCAGACGATGTCTGGCGCTTCGCCTGCCTCGGAGGCCAACTCGAACTCGGTCTTGTAGTCGCCCCAGTCCGCATCATCCTGGATGGACTCCAGTTCGATGCGGCGGTCATCGCCTGCATCGGCCAACGCCTGGTTGGCGGCGCCTACCGCGGCCACCAGGTTGTTGCAGCGCCCATCCTCGTAGGGCGGGCTGGCCTTGCAGCGGGCGACGATATGGACCAGTTCGCCGCCGACCGGTACCTCTACTTCTACTTGTACCTCTCGCGTGACTTCGACTTCGACCTCTTCCTTCTCGGTCACGACGCGGGTGACCTCAACGGCCTCCGGTGTGGGCTGCGCGCAGGCCGCGAGCACCATGCTCAACCCGACCAGCGCTGCCATGACGGTCCACAATCCATGCTTTTTCATCTTGCTTCCTCCTTATTTCATCTTTAAAATGGTTGTCCAACTTGCGGTGCCTCGGTGTAGTTATTTGTGTCTCTACCACCTCCTTTTCAAGTCGTCCTGAGTCTCCAGGTGCTTTCTTCTTGCTCTTCCCGGCTACCTGCTGAGAGGAGAGAAGTGAAGACGGATGCTTTGCTCGACATTAGAGCAGGATGGGGGACCGTCCAGTGGTCTCCCGAATCGCCAGCCTGGGGGTATGCACACGTTTGCACAAAGTCATTCTACCATACCTCATCTTATCTGTCAAGAGAGTGAACCAGCCGGAGACGTTGAGTGGTGGGGACCAGTCCGGGCCGCCAGCGGCAGTGGTCGCGGCCACCTGGTTGCTGGCGCTGACGTGGTGGGGCGTTGAAACGCCCCACTGATACTGCGAAACCCGTTAAGACGGGTTAAGAAGGCGCTCCAGCATTCAGAGTGGGTCAGGTCAGCAGAAGTGATCACGCTGGCGCAATCTCGCTGAGCCTGACCGGGCGATTCTCTGCGTAGGACTTGCGGGCCGCGTAGCCCATGACGACCGGGATGCGCCCGTCAATGCCGGTCACCGGCGAGGGCCGGTCCTGCTGGACACATTCGATGAACGCTTCTATCTCGGCGATGTAGGAATCGGTGTAGCGTTCTATGAAGAAGTAAAGCGGCAAGTCCCGGTGGACGTTCTGACCGTCGCTGACGATGGTGGTGTTGGGATAGTCGTTGCCGGCGCGGACGACCCCACCGCTGCCAAAGACCTCGACGCGCTGATCGTAGCCGTAGACTGCCTGGCGGCTGTTGTCAATCGTGCCGACGACGCCGTTCTGGAAGCGCAGGGTGATGACCGCCGTGTCTATATCGCCGGCCTGGCCGATCTCTGGGTCCACCATCACGCCGCCGGCAGCGTAGATCTCCTCCACCTCGCTGCCGATGAGGTAGCGGGCCATGTCGAAGTCGTGGATGGTCATATCCAGGAAGATGCCGCCGGACACTCTGACGTATTCGATGGGCGGGGGGGCGGGATCGCGGCTGGTGATGCGCAGGATGTGGGGCTGTCCGATCTTGCCGGCGGCCACGAGTTCCCGGACGCGCTGGAAGTTAGGATCAAAGCGGCGGTTGAAGCCAACCTGGAGTTTGACGCCGGCTTTTTCCACCGCTGCCAGCGCCCGATCAATACGGGCCAGGTCAAAGTCAATCGGCTTCTCGCAGAAGATGTGTTTGCCAGCGGCGGCCGCTTGTTCGATCATGTGGGCGTGGGTGCCGGTGCTGGAACAGATGACGACGGCCTCGACGGCGGGGTTTTCCATGATCGCCTGGTGATCGCGGGTGGCCATGGGGACGTCGAAGTCGGCAGCGCATTTCTGGGCTGCTTGCAGGAGGATGTCGGACACGGCCAGGAGGTTGGCCTGGGGGATGCGGAAGGCCAGATGCTCGGCGTGGAGGCGGCCGATCCGCCCGGCGCCGATGAGACCAACGTTAATCTTACGAGTCATAGTTTCTCTCCTTTTGGCTGGTTGACTGACAAATCTTTATGGGACGCAGATTCACGCTGATTTTGTAACTACTCAGGCCCTTCACCAAAACAGGCACAAATAGCACACGGATACACGCAGATGAAACGGATTCTCACGGATTTTTTATCTTTAGCCAGCGGCGGAACCAGCCGATGGCCAGTTGGTTGTCGAAGTAGTGTCCCATCTCCTCCGGTTCGATCAGTCTGGCGCGCTGGGGCAGGCCCAGGAGCCGGTATACCTGGCGCACGATGGCAAAACTTCCCCGCGCCGCGTGACTGGTGGCCGGGTCGCGCTGGCCATTGACGAACATCACCGGGCGCGGGGCGATGAGGGCGGCCACGTCTCCCATCTCGGCGTAGCGCAGGATGCCGGGGATATCGTTGCAGGGGCAGTGCTCTTCATCCAGGGAAGTGACGACGTATTTGCCCAGGTAACTGCTGACCAACGCCACCTTCACCCGGTCGTCCAGGGCCGTGGTGTACATGGTCAGCGCGCCGCCAGCGCCGATGCCGGTCGCCCCGACGCGGGCCGGGTCCACTTCCGGGCGGGTCAGGAGATAGTCCAGGGCGCGCATCCCGTCCTGGACGAGCAGGCCATACCAGGTGCGGCCCACCAGGCGGGCAGCGGCATCAATCTGCAAGTGACCTATTGCGCCGAGCCGGCCGAACCCGCGCAGTTCCATGGTCAGCGTGACGAAGCCGGCGCGGGCCAGTTCCAGCGCGTTGGCTCGCTGGTAGGAAGAATGATGGCTGTCCAGGCCGGCTGTCTGGGCAATGGTGCCGTGGCCGGGGAAGACGATGATGGCTGGCTGCGGCCTCTTGGCTTCCGCCGGCAGAAACAGGTAGACGGGCACGCGCAGGTCTTCTTCGGTATTCAGCCAGATGAGTTCGCGCCAGAGTCCGTCAACGGGGATGCGCTCCTCGACTTCGGCTTGCAGTTCTGCCGGGCCATAAGATTGCCAGGGGCGGTCGCCCACGCCCAACAGGTGCCACAGCCGCTCACGGAACTGGGTATGCCATGCCTCCCACTCAGGCTGAGTCGTGCCCCGGAAGCGGTGCGGCGGCGTGGTGGTGGCGACACGCCGGACAGAGGCCAGCAGCGCGGCAGCCAGTGCGTCGTCCTGCTGTGCCTGAGCGGCCGGGGTGATGCTTTCCACCAGCCGGCCGCCCAGTTCCTCCATGCCCTCCGCCAGCCGTTCCACGGCTTTCTTGATCTGGCGGGCCGGTGAGGGCCTCTGGCCAAAGCGTTTCGCCAGGTCGTCAGCGGCTTCTTCCAGCAAGAGTCTCTTCCCGTAGCGCACCTCCAGTTCCTCGTGATGGCGGCACGACCAGAGGTACAGGTCGGTCTCTGTGCGACCGGGGAATTCCTGGAGGATGCCCCGCTGGCGGATGATCTGGACGATGGGGGTGTAGCGCATCTCGCACCACAGCGTCACTGCCTCGTCAAAAGGCACTTCTCGTTCGTCTATCTCGGAAAGGCTCTGCTGGAAGGTCTCGATCTCGTACAGCAGGTCCTCGTATCCGTCCGGCTGGGTGAGTTCGACGTGCAGGTCAGGGCACAGACGGTCTACATCGGTATGTTCCATGAACGCGGCGTGGGCGACCTTGCACAACAGGTCGTCTACATCGGTGTCCGGTTCCAGGGGAACGCGGGTTTCATATTCCCAGACGTAGGCCTGGATGGTGGGGGTTTTGTGCTGGCGCGCCACCGAGACGCGGTGGTTGCCATCGCGGACGAAGTAGAGCGGACCGACTTTATAGAGTTCCACGGGGGGGAGGCCTCCCCCGGTAGTGACCAGGCGGTCGATGCGCTGCCATCGTTCCTGGAGGCCATCCTGGCGGGGGAAGAAGGCACGGGTGAAATCCTGGTAGCGACCCACGCTGCCCACGATGTGGTCCAGGGGCACGTCGTGGAGGCCCAGATGGCGCACGTTGCGCAGTTGCAACTTTTGGCGCACCTCTTCAAAAGGCAGCAGGTCGGCCGGGCGCTGTGTGAAGACAGCCAGGACGTCCTGGACAAAGGCGGCTCGGCGGGCCTGTTTCCATTCCTGGATCTCTGGAGTCGCGTAAGTCTCGCTCATGGCACCTCAGAATGTCACTGCGCTATCTTCTCAATATCTTGGGGCAGGGGCAGCGTAGGGCGGTTTTGTAACCGCCATAGGGTCGGACAGCAAATCCGACTTCCGCCCCAGCTTTTTGAGAAGATACTCACTGCGCTATCTAACGCCAGCGCCAGGCGCGGAGCGTCGTTGGTGTGATACGATCAATCGTTGTCACGATCACTCCTTTTTCTTCTGGACGGTCTCCGATAAGTATACTTCGATTCGTTGTCAGGGTCAAAGGTGGCACCGGCCCGGAGCGCCGATGGTGGGCCGACGTGACACCGCTGCCTGTTTACGGCGGTGCTCCCCGGCTGCGCCAGGCCAGCCACAGGCCGGCCAGGAAGGTGAGCGAACAGAGCAGGTATATCCATTGCAGGTTCACGACTGACAGCAGGGCGAAGGCCAGGAACGGTCCGGCTGTACTGCCGACGTCTCCGACTGCCTCGTAAGCGCCCATCACCATACCCTGCCTCCCTGGCGGTGTCAGGTCCCCTACGTAGGCAGTCAACGTCGCCAGTACTGCTCCTGTGCTGACGGCACCCAGGGCTATGGCCAGCACGATGGTCCAAAGGGACGTGGCGAAAGACAGCAGGCCGAAACCAGCGCTGCCAACCACCAGGCTGCCCAGGATCACCGGCCAGCGTGCGACACGAACGTCGGACAGGTGGCCGGCGAGCGGGCCGACGACGCTGGCCAGCAGAGAGCGCATGGCTAACAGGATGCCGCTGACGGAGGCCAGTCCCAGTGTCAGGCCGTTCAGAGATACACTCTCGGAGAGGCATTGCTGGAGCAGCAGGCTCATGGTTGATAGGACCACCCCTGAGCCGGAAAACTGGATGATCAGATACAGCGACGAGGCGGTAACCAGGCCAGGGTTGGTGTGCAGCAAGGTTCCGAATTGCCGCCAGACGCGGCCTGAGCGGCGGCGCAGATTCGGCGCCTGTTGTGTCTGGCGGTGCGTGTTCCCATCGGCGGGGTGCGCCGTCTCGGGCAGCGCCACGACGGCCACAGCCAGCCCGATGGCTGTGATGCCAGCGCAGGACAGCATCGCGGGGCGAAAGCCGAACAGGTCTACCAAGAAACCTCCTGCCACCGGCCCGACGGCCAGCCCTGCCAGCATCCAGGTATTGTAGAGCCCGGTCAACCGTCCCCGATTGGCCTTCGCGCTCACGTCCACTACCATCGCCATGGCGCCGACGTTGATGAGGGTCCAGGCGATCCCCCAGGCCAGGCGGCTGATCAGAAACGGCCAGAATCCACGTGCCAGTGCGTAGCCGGCTGTTGAGAGAACACCCAGGAGCATACCGATGATGAACGGCCGCCGCCGCCCCCAGCGGTCGAGCAATACCCCTCCCAGCGGGTTGCCGGGGATGCGGATCAGCCGGTTGACGCCCAGCATAATACCCACGGAGCCCAGGCTCAGCCCCACCTCGTCGAGTTGGGTGACCAGCACGGCATAGAGGGTCAGGTCGCCGAACAGGGAAAGGCAGACGGTCAAGCCCAGGGGCACCAATATACGGGACGGCACGCGCGACTGCGTCATGAAGACAATATCTCGAAGCCAGTATCTTAGTGATCACCTGCCGGTTCCACTTGTACGGGCCAGCAGCGGTGCCACGCCGGCGAGGGTGCCGCGCCAGAGGCCGGGTTGCTCCTGCTTCAGCGTGGTGACGGCTGCGGTGAAGCGACGGGCCTCGTCGGCGGATGGGCACACGAGGCCCGCTGCACCAGGAAAGGGGTAAGCACGATGTCGCTCGTTTGCTCCTGTTCATTCAGCAGGTTCAACACCAGATCCATGGCCCGCTGGCCCAGGGTGTGCTTGGCCTGGGCAACGGTAGTCAGCGGTGGGTCCACCAAGGCGGCGAAAGCGATGTCGTCGTAGCCAACGATGGAGAGATTGTCAGGCACCCGCTGGCCGGCGGACTTGATGGCCTGCAGCGCACCAATGGCGGTCATGTCGTTGTAGCAGAAGATAGCCGTTGGGCAGGGAGAGCATCGGAGCAGAAAGCCCACGCCGGCCTGCCCGCCGTCAGCATGACCGTTGCCGGGCACGACCCATTCATCGGAAACATCCAACCCGTGCTCCCGCAATGCGCTGCGGCAGCCTTCCAGCCGTTCGACGCTGGCACGCGCGCTGGAGGGGCCGGTGATGTAGGCGACGTGGCGATGGCCCAGGGACAGGAGGTGCTCTCCAGCCAGCCGCCCGCCGGTCAGGTCGTCGGTGCGGATGGAGTAGACATAGTGCCCATCGTGCTGGCTATTGACCAGCACGATGGGAACGCCCAGTTCCTCTAAAAGCGGCACATAGAGGTTGCCCACGCGGGAGGAGGCGACGATGATGCCGTCCACTCGCTTCTCCTGCAGCATGCGCACGCAGGCCAGTTCGCGCTCTGGTTCGGCGTTGGAGTCACACAGGATGACACTGTAGCCGCTGTCGAGGGCGGTCTCCTCGACACCGCGCGCGACTTCGGCGATAAAGGGATCGGCAATGGTGGTGACGACCAGGCCGATGGTGGCTGTGCGCCTGGTGACCAGCCCGCGTGCGATGGCGCTGGGGGTGTACCCCATCTGGCGGGCGAGGCGCTGAATGCGCCGCTTGGTTTCAGGAGCGACGAGGGGGCTGTCGGCCAGGGCACGGGAGACGGTGGAATGAGAGACGCCAGCCGCCCTGGCGACATCCTTGATTGAGACGGGCCTGGGAAGAGGGGGGGTAAACATTTTCTGTTGTTCTCAATCCGTCGTTCTCAACCTCTGGTGTGGATACCTGCACACGTGTGCAGAAGGGATTATAGCATATCTGGCCTGGCTTGTCAAAGTGAGATTTTTCGTGCACACCGCCGTAAACAGGCGGTGTTGGTGCGTAGCTCAGAATGACACAGCGACAAGAAGGGGTTCCGGTTGTGTTAATTGTTTTGTTCCATTAATTGTTTTTCGAGTTTTCTGAGAAGGAGGACTTTCTTTTCGGGGCTATCGCGGGGGACGGATTTCTGGATCAGCGTCTGTGCCTGGCGGCGCATTGGGGTGGGGAGGTGCTGGAGGAGGGCTTGCAACTCGGAGGTGAACAGGGAGTTGGCGACTATGGGGATGAGTTGGGAGAGGAGGCGGCGGAGGGCAATGAGGGTCATGAGGGGGTCGCCGGCACGGGGCTGGAGGGACTGAACGGCCAGGCCGATCTGGAGGGGGAGGTCGTCGGGCTGTTGGATGACGTGGCGGGCGATGTGTTCGAGGTCGGGTGGGGGGAGGGGGTGGCTGTGGCGGCCGTGTTTGAGGGCATTGAGGTTACCCCGGGGAGCGCCGGCTCCCCGGGGGCCGAGTTCGGCGTCGCGATGGGCGCGGCAGCGGGTGTGGCCACGCATGGCCCAGGCGCGGCAGCCGGGGACCTGACAGTGGATTTTGTTTGGGTTGCGAGGCATTCGAGAACTCCGTTCTGAATGACTAATCACGTCACAGTTCGATCCCCCACTCGGCGCTGAGTTGGTCCAGGGCCGAGTAGATGACCGATTGGAATTCGTCGGAGGGGGTGTCGAGGAGGGCGCGCTGGTCGAGCCTCAACTGGCTGAGGCGGACGATGTTCTGGCTGTAGATGGAGAGGAGTCTGAGCCAGCGCTCGTCGCCTGGGCCGTCACAGCATTGGTCGATATACTGACCACAGCGGATTACTTTGTCGTCCAGGTCGGCGATGATGGTGTCAATGCTGACGGGGGGAGGGCAGTGGGTGGCAAAGGCACGCCGGCGGCGCAGCATGCGGCCGAGATGGGCGGCGACCCGGCCGTGGACTGCGAGGCTCCTGGCCAGATGCCTGGGGTCCAGGTCGTGCCAGTGGTGATCTATGTACTGGGAGAAGTTGGCATGTGCGTGGGCCAGGCTGGCGATGATGTCGTCAATGCCTACGGAGGGTGCTTCGGCGTGGGGTGTATCTGTATTGTTGTTCATTAGTTTTACTCCTCCTACGATATAATAAGGGGGATGGGCCCCAGCAAGGCACCCACCCCCCTGTTTGCTCAAAATTATAGCACAAAGGTTCTATTTTGTCAAGTGCAGTGCGGTGATGGGGTGCATTTCAATTCTGGCGTGGTCAACTCGCCCTCAAACTGAAAGGCACCCGCGGTGATCATTCTGGCAAGATCGGACGGGTTAACAGGTCTCTTGGGCAAGGCTCGAGAAATTTGCAATAAAGTCGCCGGTGTTATATAACATGTTTGCAGGGCTGCAAGTCTGCAAGTCTGCAAGTGGCAAATCATGATTCTCGTGGATAACGCAAATGTTGCGTGGACGCCTACGTGGGAGCGGGGTGGGGCGCGATTGGACGTGGTGTTGCGCTTTGGGGCGGAGGCGGGGCGGTGGGGGCGGATGCGGTTCAGTTGCCGGCGTGTCTTCCGGTCAAGGAGTTCAACGCTGTACTTCGGCACGGGACGTCTCGCGCTGGCGCAGGTAGTCTCGAAAGGGCGGATCAGGCGGGGACGGGGGCGGGGAATTTGCAAAAGCGGCTCAATTGACGCATAATGGTGACGCATAATGGACTGGCGCGGGAATCACAGGGTTCTCACTCTGGTGTTATAATAAGCACAAAGGTCAGGGGAAGCGACGGATGAAACTTGAGGAGACGAAACGCACCTCGCGCATTCTGGAACTGGTGCAGATCATTGCGACGGCTCCACAGCGCTATCTGCGGCGCGACCTGGCGGCCCGTTTTGAGGTGAGCGAGCGGATGATCCAGAAGGACATGGAAGTAATCCGCCACGGCCTAAGACTTTATCTACTGCACTCGCCGGAAGGATACTACTTTGAGGAGGTGCCTCGCTTGCCAGCGCTGCAATATACGTTCGCCGAGGCGTTGGCACTGTTGCTGGCGGTCCAGGCAGCGCGGCAGGTGTCGGGGGTTGGTTCAGTGGAACTAGCCGCAGCGGTGGCCCGGCTGGAGGCGTTGTTCCCGCCGGAGTTCACGCCCCTGCTGCGCCAGGCGGTTGGTCAGCCGGTGGTCACGGCCCAGCGGGAGCACCGGCAGCAGATGTTGATGCTGCTCAACCGGGCGCTGGTCGAGGGGCGCAAGGTGCGCCTGGTTTACGAGACCCGCTCGCGGGGCGGCGCGGTGAGCGAGCGGGTGGTACAGCCCTACCACATTATGCCTTACGTGCGCAGTTGGCAGTTGGTCGCCTACTGTGAGTTGCGAGAGGCAGTGCGGATGTTCAAGGTGGACCGCATCCAGGAAGCGACGCTGCTGGATGAGCACTACACCATCCCCAACGACTTTGACGTGGAGGCCTACATGGGGGCAGGGTGGGGGGCGATGCGAGGCGAAGCGGGGGAGCCGGTGGACGTGGTGTTACGCTTCGGGTCGGAGGCGGGGCGGTGGGTGGCGGAGGAGTACTGGCATTCAAGCCAGCAGGCCGAGGAGCAGCCCGATGGGAGCGTGCTCTTCAAATTGCACGTGGCGGTCACGCCGGAGTTTGTGAACTGGGTGCTGTACTACGGCAGCCGGGTGGAGGTGGTGAAGCCGCCGGGGCTGCGGGAGCAGGTGGCGCAGGAGCACGGGAGGGCGGCGGAGATGTACGAATGAGCGAATCAGTAGGGTGACAACCGGCAGAGTTCTCAACAGCATCGCGATAATCTGGAGGCAATGAATGAACATAGGCACACAGGTTTCATACGAAGCACTGCGCGAAAAAATCCTACTATTTATGATCAAACGGGGATGGAAAGACAAGATCGCTAAACGGCGTGGCTTTGAACAGTCGTTGCTGGAACATTCAGCTAATTGCTTGGATGTGATGCTCACCCTATTGCCAGCCCTGAAAACACGCTTGCATCTGTCTGAAGAAGAAGAGCAAGCCCTTATCCTGGGCATAGCCATCCACGATGTAGCCAAAGAACGCGATGAGTGGCAGGCTTACATTCAGGGCGAGGGTGAGTACGAGCCTCACGTGATACCAGAGTACACAGTTGCAGCAGTGGAGGCACTGGCGGGGTGGTTGGAATTTAAGGGACAGGATGATGCCCGCGCCGGGGCTAACTTGCATATGAGAAGCGTCCAAACTGCGGCTCGTATCTTTACCGAGGCACAGAATGCAGGGTCGCGAATGATACTACTCCAGCGGCTGGTGGCTGACGTGGACAACGTAGCCTCAGCAGGTGGGCTGTTGGCTGCCCGAGATGCGTTAGCCCGCAGCTCGCTAGATAAGTACGTTCATGTCGCTTACCATGTTGTCCACGTGCGTGGGGTGTCAACGACACTGCTGCACCGGGCGGCTCAAGCGGCCTTTGAGAAACAGGGTTGGACACCGATGCTTTTCTACCCAACGGGTACCCTCTATGTGCGGCCAGGCGCTGAGGAACTGGTACCTATCACAGCCGGAATGGTGCAGGATGAGCTAGCAACGGCGATTGGACAGGCATTGCTCGAAAAGTCGGATGTGCTGCCAGCCCTTGGCGTCGGCGGCATCCTTCGGAGATTCTTGCCCAAACCTGAACTGTTTGATCACCGTTTGCTTGGGCAGTGTCTTAGAGAAGCGACAAAACGGGCTGGTCGCAAGCCAGGGAAGAACGTCACAGCCAGCAATGCTTGGAAATACGCCAACTTTCGTCGTTTGCTTGATCAAACTGGCGATGTGGCTCTGGCAAAGCAGGCCGATGTCAGCAACACAACCAGGCTGCTGAAGCAGATCCCCGAAAAGTACCACCACCTGTTGATAGCTAAAGCTGGCGATATACCGAAAGATGAAGCGGTCCAACTCTTGGATCGTATGGGAGAAGCCCATCCTGAAATGGCTGTTCTCAAATTCTTCAGGGAAACTACAAAGTTGATGGACGGGAAAGGCTTAACAGCCACGAAGGAAGCGTACACTGATCTATTTGGCTCCATATCCTTCGATGCTCTTACCTCAACCAGCACCTTGATGCCTGCCTTGGATCAGGCATTTGCCGTTGACTTTTTCTGGGCATTGCCTTTGAAAAGGCTCGCAGAGTTCCTGCAGAATCCAGATCTAGACGTAGAGGGCACTGTTGGCGCATTGGAACAAAAGCGGCGGGTGGCCCTGCTCATAGACACACTGACCAAGATTGGGGACGTAGGCTTCGGAGCAATGGAGCACCCACCGACCGTGGATACCTTTGCCCAGAGAGTTGCCGAGGTGCTCGTCGGGGATCTGATAGCTCCAACGGCGATTACCACTGATGTGCGAGATTACGCAGAACAACAGTTGGTCTACTACAAACAAGCCAAACGTAACATCCGCACCGAGCGGGCAGTCGAGCACATTTGCCCCATCTGCAACCAGCCTTTCGAACAGGGCAAGGAGGCCCTTGCAGACTATCTGGACAAACCTGGCGGGTTTACCGGCCGCAAGTTCGCATACGACCAGGAGAAATTAGTGATATGCTTGGCCTGCTACTATGAGCGATTGTTGCGCCAGATCGTCCTGGGCCACAAAGCGTATGATCTCATTGTGCTGATGCCACGCATGAGCCTGGGACGTTACGGCGGCAAGGTTCTGCTAGACAAACTGGACGAGATCAAACTGTTGGTCAGGGGAGTAGCCACAGCCGACACCACCGATCCCGACGAGGCTTTGCGGCTGGACATGACCTGGTTTGTGGCTCGGCAGTCCCTGGCATCTGATTTTAGCCAGATGAGCGCTGAAGACTGGGTCCGGTTGTTTACTTACCGTGCTAAGGATGATACCGTGAAGAAGAACCTCAAAAAGGTCATCAAGCAAGTCCAGGCAATACTGGTCAGCAAGGACCTTGAAGAAGCAAAGGAGGAGTGGGAAAGAGATTTTTCCGACTGGGCAGAAGTGGCGCGGGCTATCACTTACAAAGAGATAGATGACGAACTATCTCAACGCATCCGTGAGAAAGTGTATGGGCTGCGTTCGCCCATCGAGTTTGTGGCACAGACGCCCAATCTGGTGTTGGCTCCTAGCAGCAACCAGTACACGGGCAAGAGCGCGCTTTACAGAGTCAAGTCACGACCCGATGACACAAAATACGACTCTAACACCAAAGCCGCTCTCAAACAACTGCTGATCACGCTGGCTTTTGCCCTGGGGTTGGACTGTAGCGTGGCCATCCTGCACGACAGGGAGAGTCTGGACGGGCTGATCCTGGGAACGGGTGGGGCGGCCTACGTGCCGCCACTGTCTTCTGTGCGTGACCTGGTGGCCCGCAGCCGTTCCAAGGAAGCACAGCAGAGACTCAGCCCGGCCTGGTTGTCGCAAAGTGAGACCGTTCGCTGGCTACGTGCGCTGGCCTCGGCCACGCTCTTGGCTAACAAAGCCGATTATCCATCACGAAACGACTTGTATCAGATTTTGACTGCTCGTTCCAAAGGGGCGCTGATGCGCCGCGTTGAACAAAAAGGAGGAACTATGTATACTGAAGACTTGCAGCAGTTGGAAGCCATTGGGGAGGTGCTACGATGAAACGATCACTGATTGTGGTGCAGCAACAGCCCTACGACTGGGCGGCTGCCAAGAAGCAAATTGAGGAGATAGCCGGACACTTTGTAGCCTATCTCGGCGAGTACCGCAGCAAGCGGGCTACCGGCAGCAAGTACGCCGTGCTGGGGCCAGTAGGCAAGTTGCTCAACAAAGTCGCCCCCGGGGAGCGTAACCTGGAAAGCCTGCTTGGCTACACAGTACGTATTCACCAGATGAGCAGCAAAGGAGGCTATTTGTCACCCGATGCGCTGGGACACTTGCGTCAAGGGGCCGAAGGTTTACTTGGTCTGCTTGCCAATGCACCTGTGGCAGTACGTAGCCGACTCATTGAGCAAGTGGATGACGCGGTGTACTATCTGCGTCAAAAGCGTCACTACGAGTGGCTGCATGGCTACATGGCTGAGAAGCGTGAAGCCTTTGTTGTTTTCCTACGCGCCAAGTACACGACCGAAGAGGCATTCAAACAGGCTTGGGGTAAGAAGGAAGCAGCCAGCTTCGATGAGGCGCCCTATCCCAGCAAGAGGCAGCAGCAAAAAGCCAAATCTAAGGCTAAAGCCGAAGACATTAAAGAGTTCTGGAGATCCCAGAAAGAAGAACCCGTTGAAGAAGAGGAGGAAATCGAATGAGCAACCTACAAATGCCCCAAGCGTTCGAGTCACTGAAGGACTACTTTGTGGACGCGCCTCAGCCCATACTGACCAAGGAAACCATCCAAGTAGTGTTGATGCGTGAGGCGCTGGACTATACCATCTTCCGCACGGAGGAGACGCGGGAGATCAACAAAGTCCTGACACCGGCCTCAATACAGAAGGCAGATGAGCAGATGGAACGAGTGGCTTTCCTGGCTTCCAAGCAGAAGGCCGTCGAGTCGCGGGGGTTGGCCCAGGTGCTACGTACGGCAGCCACCGAGCAAGGCGTGACCATCCACGACTGCTGGCTGAAAGATCATCTGTGTCTGCAATGCCCACGCTGCGTCCTGTATGGCGGCACCAATGCTTCATCAGCGTTTAAGGACATGAGAAACGCAGCCAACATCAAGCACCGTATTGCCTACAGCACGGCCTTCTCCCTGGCTGACTACTACGAAGTGCAGGAAGCCATCACCTTCAACGCCGTCTCCAACCAAGACATGAAAACTGGTCAGGTGCTAGGCACGCGCAACGTGGTCAGGCCAGCCACCCTGTTTCCCAGCATCGTCAGCCTGCAAAGTGTGACCTGGGAAGAGTTCCTGCTGGCTCTCAAAGCCATTCTAGGGGCACACCGTTATGGCGCAGAGTCGCGCATCGGCGGCGACATGCGCAACACCGTTTTCGGCATCGTCGCCGGGTGGGAGGAGATCATCACTCCTCTGGAACTGACCCTGGAGCTGTACGACCACCAGGTGAGCGGCGTCACGCCCGAGGCTGTGGCCGAGTTGTTGGAATGCTACAAGGATTATGCGGCCCACAGAGGCAAAGTGAAAGTGCTCTCTGCAACCGAGGTTGAGGCCCTGGTGAATGCGGTGGGTACATTCGAGCTAAGCAAGGAGTTCATCGCCTCTACTTACAGAGACGCAGAAGCCTACCGGCAAGCGCAAGATCAGGAAACGAAGCCCAGGCCAAAGAAAACCGGTGCATAAGGGGGAGGATATGGGCCAGACAATTCACCTGGCTGACCACGGTGTACGGTTGTTCCATGCCGTACTGGAGACCCACGACTTTTTATGGTTTGCTTCCTATGATGTGAGCGGTCTGTCCTCAACTGAGGTAGTGGTGCACAACTACGCCCTCAGTTATGCCCTGAGTCGCTTCGAGCGGGGGATTGTCTTTGAACAAGTCCCAACTTACGAGGCTGACCTGGCACAAATGCCCTTGTACACTACACCGGCCGATTTGCTTGTCGAAGACAACCCCTTCGCTGGCAAGGTAAAGTTAACCTGGAATGCAATAGATACCCGCACTCTGCGAACTCAGGACCCCGACTTTATCGATCGCAACACGCCGATGATAGGATGGCGGGTGTTAGTGGCGCCTATGACTCGCTTTGGCTTCTACGTCTTCACTTTCGACGGTAGTCAACCGCCGGGGGCCATCCGGCTGGGCAAGAAACGTTCTCCCTGCCGGGTGCATTACACTGGTATCTCTGGCCCGGTAGCCCGTCGAGTCGAGGCTTTCGCGCCCAGTCACCTGGTCAATCCGCTGGACGTGAGTGGTAAGGTCGAAGCCTTCAATGCAGTCAACATTCCGCCTCACCTGCTGCTACGCAATGCGCGTCTGCGAGACGCCTACGTGGTGCGCCACAAAGAGGGCTGGGCGTATCACGCCGTTCACGTGCCAGGACGAGTGCTGGCCCGCATCGAGTAGATTGATGCACATTCTGTCCTATGCCATCCGTCGAGTTCGCCACCCATACTACGAGCAGCGAAAGAGTGACCACCCCGATTGTGAGGCGGCACGGTCGGGGTGGCACCCCTACATACATCAGGCCGTGTTTTTCGACGAGTGGAACAAACACGACGCTTTCATGCTGACGACCAAGACGGGCAGTGGCAAGACCCGGGCTGCGGCTTTGCCTGTCATCGCCAACGGAGAATCGGGGTTCTTCATTTACCCTACCAATGCCCTCGTCGAAGATCAGCAGCGGAGTATCCTCAAGCTCATTGAGGGGTTTGGCTGGACACCATACATCTACCAGGCAGGTAACGAATTCGACAAAATGGCGTTTAACCAGGCTGACGTTTTGCTGGTGCGCGTGGATGCCGACAATCTGGAGGCAATGCGCCGCTTGAGTCACTTCCGCACCAAAGGTCAAACTCTGGTTGACATCCTCAACCTGGGCGGGCCGACGATCGTGTTAACCAATCCCGATACGCTGTTTCTCATCCTGGCATTGCGCTATGGTGAGGGGATGGCCGTTTTTGAATCACTGCAGCAGTATCACACCCTAGTCGTGGACGAGTTCCATCTGTACGGCGGGATCGAGTTGGCCCACCTGCTTTTCATGCTGCACTATTGCCGCGCCAATGGCTTCTTCAGCGGACGGACGGTGCTGCTCAGCGCCACGCCTGACGAGAAGGTTGACGAGCTACTGGATGCAGTCATCGCTCCCCATCGGGTGAAAGTGGATAGTCCCACACCCTATCCCACGGTAGATAAGCCTGAAGTGGCCTATCCCATTGAGTTGTTACCTGTCTCGCCCGGCAGTGAACCGGTAGAGACGGCCCTGGCCCAGTTCAAGCGATTGCGACCCGAGTTGGAGTCTCTGTTCGTCAAGAAGTCTGCCGACGACTATGTGCCGATGGTGATCATTTTCAACTCGGTGATGGCTGCCATGTACGCCGCCGATTTGCTGCGCGAAAGGTACAATGTGCCGCCAGAGCAAATCGGTGAGTATCGGGGGCTGATGGACCGTCGCTTGCGCTCGTTCAAGGGCAAGTTGGTGGTGGTCGGCACTAGCGCCATTGAGGTCGGCGTGGATTTCAAGTGCCGCTATCTCGTGTTCGAGGCAGGGGACGCGGCGGGTTTGATGCAGCGATTCGGGCGGGTGGGGCGTCACGAAGAGGGCACAGCCTATTTGCTGGCTCCACCCAACGTGCTGACTGGTGCTCATGCCATCACGGAGCCGCTGACACGAGACGACCTGGAGGACAAGGTACGGCTGTGGTACGCCCAGAATGATGCCCATGCCTGGTTCGTGCGGACTGTAAGTGGGGTGTTCACAGCCGCGCTGTTGGCTCGCCGTTTGGTTGAAGAAGTGACTGCCGACCGCTCTGCAACGTCGGAAATCATCCAGCAGGCGCGGGAGAAGGTAGAAACCATCCTGACTGACTATGTGACTCGCATCGGTGCGACCCAAGCCTACAAACAGGTGCGCAAACGGTTGAGACTCCATGATCGCAATCCTGATGCCTTGCCGTGGATTGGGGCTTATGCGGCGCGGATGGCCTTTCGCACATCGTCGGTCAACTTTCGCGTGCACGACATTCGCGAGGAGCAACGACGCTCAACGGATGGGATTGAGCAGGGAGGCTGGTATGATGCCGACCTGCGCATGTTGTTGCGGCGGGGCAAGAATCCCACGCCCAAACGTGACAAGCGTGACGAGGAGTATGTGGTCATATATGGCTATACCAAAGCGGGCCGCGTCGAAGCTGACGTTCAGATAGGCAAACTAGGACAGCTTTACACTACGCACGAGATGCGACACGAGATGCGAAACGAGCATAACAGGCGTGTACTGCTTACCCGCGAAGGCAAGACATCAAGATTGTCCGACAAGATGATGGATCAAGACCACATTTTCGTTGTCGTGCCTGATAGCGTAAGCAGTTTTGTGGACTGGCGTATCGCTACATTCCGTCATCCACAAGGTTTGCTCGCCTTCGATGGAGACGCGCTACTGCTCAAGGAAATCTATGAGCGGGCAAGGAGCAAAACCTGATATGCCCACCCTCTCCACCCCACTCAACGCCGCCAGGCTGGCGTTCACGCTGGAACTGACCGGATGGGAAAGTTATCCGGTGGACGAGCACGGCCAGTTCATGACCGGCCGCCTGCCGCGCTACGAGATCGCCGAGGTGCTGGACTTACAGGCGGTGCGTGACACATCGCGCCAAAAACGCACCTGAAGGAGATGACATTGTGACCCAAGCCCTGTTCGTTGTTCGTTGACAAGTTCAAGGGTACATTCGCCGACCCATTGCTGGCATACGGGCTGGTGGTGGTGGTGGACGACGTGCTGAAACGCACCGGCGGGCGCGGCCAGGGGAGGGCGATAGCGAGTGGGGGAATTCAGACCTGCTGGTCGCTTTGGCCGAGGGCGATGCAATCGGCGATCAACGTGGGGAGGTTGGGCGCAGTGAAACTGGTGCCCGGGGCAGGCTTGCGGTTGTGCTTGATGTCAGAGGGCTCGTGCAGATGGTGAGCCAACACCTGATCGCTTCGGCTGAAGTGATGGACGATCAGGCGCGGCGGCACGACCCGGTCTACCTGGAAGTGCTGGAGACGCTGACGCGGGCCTGGTCGCAGGGGCGGATGGTGCACCTGTGGCACCGGCACGAGAGCGGGCGGGTGTACGATTACGACTTTGCGCCGTACTTCATTGAGCCCTACGCGGTGGGCCAGACCACTCACGTCATCGGCTGGCGGAAGCCGCCGGAGGCGGTGCGCACGTTCAAGTTGGAGCGCATCCAGCGCATTGAACTGACCGCCAAGCCCTACACCATCCCCGACGATTTCGATCCCCGCGAGACGCTGGCCGACGCCTGGGGTATCTGGTATACTGAGGCGGAGCCGGTGGAGGTGGTGCTGCGCTTCCATCCCCGGGTGGCCTACCGGGTGCGGGAGACGCGCTGGCATCGCTCGGAGCAGGTGGAGGAGCAGCCGGACGGAAGCCTGCTCTGGCGGGCGCGGGTGGCTGAGGTGCAGGAGATGCTGCCGTGGATTCGGGGGTGGGGGGCGGATGTGGAGGTGGTGGAGCCGAGGGAGTTGCGGGAGCGGATGGTGGGGGAGGCGCGACGGTTGGCAGAATCTTATGGTTGGTATGTCAATCGGGGCGATACGACAGAGAGCGATACGTTAGACCAAACATTTGCCAGTTACTTTGGAGGTTGACCCATGAGCCTGGCACCTTATTCCTTTCAGCGGCGTGTGGCTGAATTGCTTCAAAGTGGCCGCAACGTGATCCTGCAAGCCCCCACCGGCGCGGGCAAAACGCTGGCGGCAATGCTGCCCTTCCTCGACACCATTGAGCACGGGCGCGATTTCCCCCACAAGTGCCTGTACGCTGTGCCAATGCGCGTATTGGCCAACCAGTTCGTGGAGGAATTCACAGGCAAAGTAAGGCAAGCGGGCCGCGACGACCGCATTCGCGTCGCCATCCAGACCGGGGAGCACGCCGACGATAAAGAGTTGACCGCCACGCTGACCTTTGCCACCATAGACCAGGTGTTGAGCAGTTTCCTGCTCTCACCCTACAGCCTGTCCCGGCGAAAGAGCAATCTCAATGCTGGCGCTGTAGTGGCATCGTACCTGGTCTTTGACGAGTTTCACTTATTTGACCCTATCTCGACGCTGCCCACCACGCTGGAGATGCTGCGTATGTTGCACGGCGTGGCGCCTTTCTTGTTGATGACGGCCACGTTCTCCAGCGATATGCTGGATGGATTAGCCTGCGCCTTGGACGCCGTAGTGGTGCCAGAAAATGACGCCGCCCGCCAGGCGATACAGGCACTCCCGTCGCAGCAAAAGACCTGCCGCTATCACGTCGCGGATGGGCCGCTGTGCGCCGAGGCGGTGCTGGCGCGACACCGGCGCCGCACCCTGGTCGTCTGCAACGTGGTGGATCGCGCCCGCGCTCTGTTCGAGGCGCTGCGTGACCACCCCAACCGGGGGGACGCTCAGGTGCTTTTGCTCCACAGTCGCTTCTTGCCGGAGGACCGGCAGCGCATCGAAGGCGAAATTCGGCGCTTATTTGGCAAGGGCGACGACGGGAGCGGGAGTTGGATCGTGGTCGCTACCCAGGTGGTCGAGGTCGGGCTGGACATCACCTGCCAGGCACTGCACACCGAACTGGCCCCAGCCAACGCTGTCTTGCAACGGGCCGGTCGCTGCGCAAGATACCCAGGCGAGGAGGGAGACGTATTCATCTACGCCGAGACGTTTGATGCGGAAGGTGAAACGGTTGACCTGACAGAAAACGTGATGCCCTACAAGGACCAAAAGGAGGAGGTGGCCTGCACGCTGGCCGAATTCCAGGATCGTAATGGCGACACGTTGACCTTTGGCGACGAGCAGGCGATCATCAGCGCGGCGCACGGCCCTCGTGACCAGGCTATCGTCGAAGGGCTAGTCGCCACCCAGGAGATGCACCGGCGCAAGATGAACAGCGTGATGGACGGCCAGCGGTCTGGCGAGGCGGGCGATTTGATTCGGGCAGTGTCGTCGCGGCTGGTGGTGGTGCACGACGACCCGCAAGCAGTGGCCGAACGGCCCTTCGCAGCCGAGGCTTTTAGTCTCCATCCCAGCACGCTCTACGGCCTGGTAAAGAAGTGGCTGGCGCGGGAGGATGAACTCGATCTGGAAGACTGGGGGGTGCACGCTCTCCACGACCTGGGCGACGTAGGTGAGCGCGGGCGGTCGGACTACCGTTGGCTGCCTGTGCAGGACAGAGACGACGTCGTCGGATCGGCGCTGGTGCTGGTACATCCGGCGCTAGCGGGCTATGACCCCGACCTGGGCTTCGTGCCCGACCGTGGTACCGGCTACCGGGCCAGGCTGGCCCCTGTGCAGGACACTGCGCCACGCGGCGGCTACACCTACCGGCTGGAGGAATACGCCGAACACGCGCGGCTGGTCTACCAGGCATTCCTGCGCGACGCCTGGCCCGAGTTGGCTCCGGCTGCGGCCCGGCTGGAGCACGCTCGTGGTTGGCCGGATGGGGTGATGGAGCGGGCGGCTCATCTGGTGGTGTTGTTGCACGACGTGGGCAAACTCAACCGGGGCTGGCAGGACTGGGTGATGCGCTACCAGAAGGCCATCGGGCGACCCGCGCCGGCCGGGTTCTACGCCCACACCGACTTTGACCCCACCAATCCGCTACACCGGGAGAAACAGAAATCGCTGCGTCGCAAGCCACCGCACGCAGTCGAGGGGGCTGTGGCAGTGGCTTCGCTGCTGGGGGCGGCGTTCGAGACGTGCGAGCCGGTGTTCAACGCGGCCTTCACAGCCATCGCCCGTCATCACGGCGCGTTCACGCGGGAGTACCGGCGCTACACACTGGTCCCTGGGGCCGAGCAGGCGGTGGACGAGACGCTGGCGCGGCTGCCGCCTCCTCTGGCGACTGGGATCAATGCCGGGGATTTACTGGTCAGCGAGGACCCGGCACGGACGCCGGTTGACGAGTTACTCGTTGACCCGCAGCGGGATGGGGAATTTCTGGCCTACGCGCTGCTGGCGCGGGCGCTGCGCCGGGCGGATCAGGCGGGGACGGCGGCGGGGGAGCATCAGTGAACCTACCGGTATGTATCCTCTCGACGACGTTTGACCGCTACGATGGTAACCAGGCATTCCTGGTCGTTGATGTGGTAGATCACACGCCAGTTGCCGACGCGGATGCGCCAGCCTTCCAACCCGCGCAGTTTGCGACATCCCGGTGGACGCGGGTTATCTTCCAGCCTCAGAATGGCCTCGGCAATGCGGCTGAAATCCGGTTCGCGAACGCGGTCCAGTTGCCGGCGTGTCTTACGGTCGAGGAGTTCAACCCTGTACTTTGGCACGGGACGTCTCGCGCTGGCGCAGGTAGTCTCGAAAGGATTGACGCTCTTCACGGGTGGGTCGAACAGCAGCCTGAGCCAGACGCGCTGCCAGTTCAGTATCCTGGCTATCCGCCTCGTCGTCCAGTAGATCCAGGTAGTGGTCGTATTCTTCCAGCGTCAAGAGGACGGCGACCGGATGGCCCTCTGTGCCGACGACGTACCATGTTCCACGCTCGCGCAAGGTATGGACGAGGGCATCGAACGGGTTTTCGCTCATAGGTTTACGTCTCCCTTTTGGTGTTCCAGACGGATTGAGGAGAGTGTCAGCGAGTTTATTCTACTGTATAATGGGGGAAGCGCAAGTGGCGAGTAGGAAGTTGAAGCTGGATATCGCATAGCGGCGCAAGAGAAAGCTGAATGACGTCTACAACAAACCTCGAAGAAAAGCTGAGCAGCACGGAAAAGAAGGTGAGAGCGTATCTGGCCTGTCACAGAGGCGGCCTTCCCGCAACCCACATCATTCTCGACCCCGATCTGGGCGAGGAGACGATAGCGACGCATCGCTACCCCGCGACGGTGGTGGTGCGGGAACCATCGGTGCCCGAACCGGTCATCGCCCACGAACTGGTGCACATCGCCCAGGGGACGCTGGAGCATTTTCGGGGCTTCTGGCTGCTCTACGTGTTGCTGGCCGAAGGGCTGGCCGACTGGGTGGCGAAGGCCCTCTACCCGGAGCACGAGGTCAAGTACCAGGCGGGGCGGCGGTTGGTCAAATTGCTGGTGGAGGCCGACGAGGGGGCAATTGGCGACCTGTTGCGGCTCAACGACCTGCCGTTGGTACCAGAGGATGTGGAAGCCATCCTCTCCAGCCCTCACCTGACAGCCTATTCCCGCGATCTCCTGGGCGGCATGGCCGACCGAATCCGGGACAGCATCCGCGCCGCGAACGAGGCCGGCATTGACGACCCCACCTTCGTGACGTTGGGCGAGGAGGTGCGGGCCTGGAAGTTCCTGCTGGATGGGCGGTTTGCGGGGGTGAGGGAGGAGATGGATGGAGTGGTGGGGGAGTGGTTTGCGTCGCAGGAAGGAGAGGTATGAGCCAACAAGTGCTCATCGCCACGCTGGGCACGGAGCCCCAGGTCGTCACCCTGGCGCTGGACCTGCTGCGGGCGAAGGGATACGCAATCGCCGAGGTGATCGTGGTGCACACGGTGGGGGAGGTGGTGCCGCCGGCCCTGCTTCGGCTGGCTGAGGAGTTCGCCCGGACAGGGGCCGGTGTCTACAGGCCCGTCCCGGTGGAAGGGCAAGATGGGCCAGTAGAGGACATCGTCACGGAAGCGAACACGGCGGCGCTGCTGCGCACGCTCTACCAGGTTGTGCTGGCGGAGAAGCGGGCCGGGCGGCTGGTGCACCTGAGCATCGCCGGGGGGCGCAAGCCGATGGCGGTTTACGGGATGGTGTGGCCCAACTTCTCTTTGACGAAAACGACCGGGTGTGGCACCTGCTCTCCGAAGGTTGGCAGCCAGGAGACGAACGAGTGATGCGCGTTCGGCCGGGGGACAAGGTGTGGTTGGTGCCGGTACCCGTGTTGCGCTGGGGCAGTGTCTCGCCCGTGATGACGGAACTGGCGCTGCGGGAGGATCCGTGGGAGGCGATCCAGGCCCAGCGGGCGATGCGGCGGGAGGAGGACCGGCGGCGCAAGCGGGAGTTTGTGCACCGGTGGCCGACGCCAGCCGAGCGGGAGGTGGTGCGGCTGGCTTGCCAGGGACTGGACAACGCGGCCATCGCCCGGCAGTTGGGGAAGGCCGAGAAAACCGTGGCGAACCAGTTGACCCCCATCTACAACAAGCTGCACGAGTGGCGGGGCTTTCGCACCGACGTGCCGGTGAGCCGGGCGGTGCTGGTGGCGGAGTTTGCGGTGTACTTTGCATTGGAGAGGAGGTGATATGGGAATAGATTCCTAAGAAATCGGGAATGGATGCTCAAGACAGGAAGGGAGGTTGATGGTAAAATGGATACGTATGTCAAGACGCATTGGAGGTGAAGGATGAGTAAAGCGCCGAAGCTGACGGTAACGCTGAAGGCGGTGACACCGATGTTTTTGGGTCGGGCGGAGGAACGGAAGAAATGAGCGGTTGGACATCATATCAGACTGATCATCTGTTCTTGCTTATAGGCACGAACCCCCTGCCCAATTATGTAGCAGCGTTTCTATTGGCACGGAATGGTGGAACAGTCTATCTGCTCCATTCCGGTGGGGATCGTGGCACAGGCAACGTAGCTGAAAAACTCAAGCAAGCAATTCAAAACCAAAGACTGAAACTCAAGGTCATTCCGCGAGAGATAGACGAAGCCGATGGTGGCCGCATCGTTTCCAAGATGGAAGAGATCCTCAATCAGGTGGAGTCCGATGCTTCCGTGGGGCTGCATTACAGCGGTGGCACCAAGGCGATGGCCGTGCATGTGTATAGAGCAGTGGAACAAAAGCTTCCCAACGGGATCTTCAGCTATCTGGATGCACGAACACTGTCTTTGATCGTAGATCCGAGAGGTGCCAATCCTACTTGCTCAATCCACATAGGCCAGGCCTGTACCGTAGAGTTGGATGAACTAGTCACGCTGCACGGATACGACAAGCCTGCAATTCGGCGCGAGCCATTTCAACCAAGTTTATGTCGGGACTTGGTTCAGATTCACAGCCATTCGGATTCCCTTGGACAGTGGCAGAAATGGTTAAATCAAGAAAAGCTTGAATCGTTGCCTGATCTCTCGCAGTATCCGTTGCTTCAAGGTGCAATTGCAGCGTTCGATCAGTTATGCGGCAGCTCGGCGACACCAGGATTGGTCGCTCAGCAGTTGGGACACGAGAGATTGGACTCGTGCAAGAATTGGCTAAGAGGTGCCTGGCTGGAGGAATATGTTCTGTGGTCAATCGAACAGGTAGCCCCCGACTGTGGCATAGGCGATAACTATGGTATTGATCTGAAGCTCAAAAAGAGAGGTGGGCACGAGTTTCAACTTGATGTGGCAGCTATCCGAGGTTATCAGTTATTTGCCCTCTCTTGTATGTCATCGGACCGAAAAGAAAAATGTAAAGAACACCTGCTCGAAGCCTACGTCCGCGCTCGTCAGATGGGAGGCGACGAGGCGCGAGTGGGATTGGTCTGCTGCTACCGCGATCCGGCGGCATTACAACAAGAGATTGAGGAGACGTGGTTCACCGAGGGACGGGTGAGGGTCTTTGGCCAAGGAGACCTGGCAAGCCTGCCCACCTGCCTGCAGGAGTGGTTTGAAACGGCCAACGACCCACTGATTGCGCAAGGAGGACAGCGATGAGCCAATATACGCTCACAGTGGTGGATACCAGCGGTATCCAGTATTACATTTTTGGTACCAACCAGCTACAGCAGAACGTGGGTGCCTCGTATCTCGTGGACTGTGCCACGCGAAAGTGGGTGACTGAAGCACTGCCCAATCCACACAACGTGATTGATTTGGACGATAGGGAAAAGCCTCTCACAGAGCAAGTCATTGAGGATGACGAGTTAGAGGCGGAGGTAGTATACGCCGGAGGTGGCAATACGGTTATCCTGTTTGCGAGTCACAACCTGGCCGTGGAGTTTGGCCGCCGCCTGACCCAGAAGGTGCTGTTGAAAGCACCGGGGTTACGGATTGTCTTGGCACACCAGGAGTTCGACTGGCACAGCCAGCCATTGGGTGGAGAATCAGGAGCCGTTTGCAAGGCAATGAGTACCCTAGCTCTCCGTAAGGCGGATCCGCCCCCATTGTCTCCGCTGTTGGGTCTGGGTGTCACTGCCTCTTGCGTTTATACTGGCTTGCCAGCCACGGTCGAGGAATCTGAGGAGCATCGCCTGGTTTCGGCCGAGGTAAAAGCCAAGCTGGGCGCCGAACGCGATGCCCACGATAGGCTGAAGGCTCTGGTTAACTGGCATGGTTACGAGGTTCCCAAAGACTTTGATGACTTTGGCCGCACAGCGGGAGAATCCAGCTATATCGCTGTTGTCCACACTGATGGCAATGAGATGGGCAAGCGTATTCAGCGCATCAGAGATCGTTTTCCGACAGCGGACAGGAACCGGGAGTACATCCAGGCGATGCGGGCCTTCTCGCTTTCTGTTCAAAACGCTGCTGGGGACGCTCTTCAGAGTACCGTGGACAAACTGGCTCGGGCCGTTGTGGATGGGAAAATCGGCGAAGAGATCGAGCTGCGGGACAACAAACTGCCTCTTCGCCCTATTGTTTTTGGCGGCGATGACGTGACTTTTGTCTGTGATGGACGGTTGGGGCTGAGCTTGTCTGCCTATTACCTAGAGCGGTTCTCAAGCCACCAGCTCACAGACAAAGAACCAGTCTATTGCCGCTCCGGTATAGCCGTGGTGAAAACCCACTATCCTTTTGCCCGCGCTTACGCTCTGGCAGAGGACTTGTGCAGGTCGGCCAAGGCGTACATCAGAGAACGTCAGAAGCCGCCTTATAACGAAAAAGGGTTGACGGCTTTGGACTGGCATTTCGCCGTAGGCGGCCTGGTGCGTGACCTGAAACAAGTGCGGGAACCGGAATTCAAAGTGCCTGATGAAGGAACGCTGTTGATGCGCCCAATACGCCTGAGTGACCCAGATAGAGATTGGCGTTCCTGGAGCACGTTCAGCCGGATCACCCAGGAATTCCGCGCAGACGAAAAGTGGGCCGAACGGCGCAACAAGGTCAAGGCCTTGCGAGATGCCCTACGCACAGGCCGCGACGCGGTCAAACATTTCCGCGCTGTTTACAGCCTAAACGAACTGCCTCCTCTTTCAGGACAACCTGACATGGCTGTGCAGGGATGGCAGGGCGGCCGATGTGGTTACTTTGACGCCATCGAAGCGATGGACTTTTGCGTCCTACTGGAAGGAGATGAGCAATGATGAAAGCCTATATTTTGAAATTTATTCTGGAAAGCGACGCCACCTTTGGCCGGGGTGACGGAGTGGCTGGAGTAGTAGACGTTGAGGTCCAACACGACGAGTGGGGATGTCCCTACCTGGGTGGACGATCACTCAAGGGATTACTGGTCTGTGAGTGTGCCGAAATCCTGGACGCACTACCGAAGGCGATAAAGCCACGCTGGGAGGGAGTGGCTCAACGACTCTTTGGCAACCCGGGCAGCACTCTAGAGGATAACGCTGTGTTGTTCGTAGGAAACGCACGGCTCCCGGATGATCTTTGTGCCGCTATCGCTCAGGACGTTCAACGAGGAAAGGTCCGGCGCGAAGAAGTGTTAGAGTCGCTCACGGCTCTGCGGCGTCAGACGGCGATGGATGAGAGCGGCGTTCCCAAAGAGCACACGTTACGAACGGTGCGGGTCATCCTGCGTGAGACACCGTTTGAAGCCAAATTGCGTTTCGCCGAGGGCCCGAACGAAGATGACCTGGCTTTGCTGGCTGCCTGCGTTAAGGCCTTCCGCCGAGCAGGCACAGGACGCAACCGGGGACGGGGACGGATCCGGGCAGAGCTTTTGGATACCAATCATCAACCGGTTCCCGATGATCTCTTTGACGTTTTCCGAAAGGGGGTGGGCGTATGAACGCGCTAATGGTTAAGATTCACGCTTTGCAGCCGTTGCTGGTAACCCAACTGGGCGCCGGGGAAGAGAACAGCGCCACCGCGTTTCACTTTATCCCCGGCAGTGTGTTGCGAGGCATGGTGATCGACCGCTATCTTCGAGAGTACCAGACAGCAGACGTAGCCCGGGACCCGATCTGTCGCCGTCTGTTCTTCGACGGTGTCGTCCGTTACCTCAACGCCTATCCCCTTAGTAGACTGGGACAACGTATGCTCCCCAAGCCACTCTCCTGGCGGGTAGAAAAAGAGAGGCGAGATGACCCTACGGCCACCATCTATGACTTTGCTATAGAACTTCACCAGGACTTGGATATCCCTGTATTGCCGTCAGGAATGTTCTGCTGGCGAGAAGAAGAACAAGTGGAGATCGATACACCTACCCGTTACATCAACATCCACAACGCCAGTGAAGATCGAAACGCCAAGCGCAAAGACGATAGCACGGTCTATCGCTACGAAGCCATTGCGGCCGGGGAGTCGTTTGGCGCCGTCATCCTGGCCAAAGATAAGGCAGACTTGGATGTTTTGCGCCCATTCCTGGATGAGACAGAGGTCAATCTGGGAGGCTCCCGCAGCGCTGGGTACGGTTTGGTACGCATTGAGATTGAGGATACACAGACTGTCTCGAGTTGGCGCGAGTACGAACCGGATGGCGAACCTGGTAGTGGTATCACTGTGCTGACGATGTTGAGCGATGCTGTTCTACGTGATCAGCATGGACAGTTCACCGCCGATCTGGATGCAGTGTTGGAATGGAAACATCTGCGGGCATACACGCAGATGCGCGTGGTAGGGGGGTTCAATCGCAAATGGGGACTTCCTCTGGCACAAGCCCCGGCGTTGCAGGCCGGCAGTGTGTTTGTGTATCGCGCTGATCAGGTGGACCTGCAAACCTTGCATCGTTTAAAACGAGAAGGGATCGGCGAGCGGCGCGTCGAAGGCTTTGGACGCATCGCCATCAATTGGCATACACAAGCCACTCTCCAACGACGTTCCATACCTCTCAAGCCACCTCTCCAAGTTGTATCCCTTTCTGATGAAAGCCAAACTCTGGCTCAGCGGATGGCCGAGCGAAGGCTGCGGGCTATTCTGGACCAAAAGCTGTTGGATGCGCTCAGTAAGTTAGGTGTAACCGATCCACCCCATAATGCCCAACTTTCCCGTCTGCGCCTGGCCGTTCGCCGCGCCTGGCGGGAGGAACAGCCGGACCTGGTGATAGAGCATCTGGGGAACCTAAAGGCGGCTAAAGAGCAGTTTAAACGGGCGCGGATCGGCAACGAGCGGTTCTATTCTTGGCTGAAAGACGGGGTTCAGCAGGACAGGCTTTGGAGAGCTTACTTACAACCGACCCAGTTGCCGTCCATGGCTGGCGTAACCGCGCAGGCCACCGATGCCATCAAATTGGAATACATGATGCGTTTGCTGGATGCGCTTTTGAAAAAGACGCTCCGGCAAGAACGAGGCGAAGGAGGTGCAATATGAACGCCCAGTGGCAAAATCCGCGTGGAATTCAGGAACGGATCGTCGTTGAAGGGATACTGGTGCTGGAAACCCCTGCCCATTTGGGGAATGGCGATGCTGAAGGTCCCCTAGATATGCCTTTGCTTTTAGATCCGTTGGAAGAAAGATCCCTTTTGACCGGGACGTCTATCGCCGGAGCCTTACGTAACTATGTCTGGGAACATTCTCAAGACTTGGCCAATTCGCTCTTCGGCGACGTGACCAACGAAGAGAGCATTCAAAGCCCCTTGATTGTGGATGATGCCCTGGGTGACAAGCCCGATGTGGAACTGCGGGATGGTGTGGCGATTGATCCCCGGACACGCACCGCCGAGGCCAGAAAGAAGTTCGATATCGAGTTACTGACCGCGGGGACAGAGTTCCCCCTTTCGTTCGAGCTCTTGGTGCTAAAGGGCAAAGAGGACAAGTTGCAAGAAGCATTTGCTCTGGCCCTCCAAGGGTTGGAGAAGGGTGAGATTCGCCTGGGCAAGCGCAAGCGGCGGGGGTTTGGCCGTTGCCGGGTTGAGCATTGGAAGGTTTGTCGCTATGATATGACTCGACCTCAAGGACTGGTGGCTTGGCTGGAAGATGACGTTTCTAACTGGAAAGAAGGTGCGGACATTGTTGCTCTGCTGGGGGTCACTTTGCCAAACTGTAAGCGCCAGCCGACATGTGTTTTGAAGGGGATTTTCGCCATAGATGGTTCACTGCTCATCCGCTCTGGATTTGGTGAACCGGACGCGCCTGACTCGGTGCACCTCCACTCCAGGCGCCGTGGACAGGATGTGCCCGTTTTGAGCGGCACCAGCCTGGCCGGAGCACTTCGGGCTAGAGCGTTGCGTATCGCCAACACTCTGGGCAAGGATGGAAAAGCGGTAACCGACCAGCTGTTTGGCTATCGGCGTGGAGATGAGGGTCCGCGGAGACCTCTCACCGCCAGCCGCTTGTGGGTGGAAGAGACAGTGATTCAGAACCCGCTGGAACTGGTCCAGAGCCGGCTCAAGGTAGACCGCTTCACCGGTGGCTCGTATCCCGGAGCGCTCTTTAGCGAGCAGCCGGTCTTTGGGCAGTTGAGTGGAGAGACTATTGTCGAAATCAAGTTAGAACTCTACCGATCGTCCGATGCCGGGATCGGCCTGCTCCTACTGCTTCTTAAGGACCTATGGACCGGTGATTTGTCCCTGGGTGGAGAGAGCAGCGTGGGACGTGGCCGACTGGAAGGTAAACAGGCTACCTTGACCCACGACGGCGCATCCTGGACGCTTGTACAGAAGGGCGATGGCGCATTGCAGGTTGAGGGAGACCAAACCAGGTTGGAGCAGTTCGTCCAGGCTTTTGTGGAGGAGGGATGAAATGAAAAGAAAGATCAAACCAATGGCTTGTCAGAGGCAACCTTTGGACACGGCGGATTTTGCGACGGATCCTTCTGGCTGGTTCCAGGAACAGACCAGCGTGGGCGACGACGCCTGGTTCCTGGCCCACGCCGACGACGGCGTTATCTGGGGCCAGATTCGGGAAGGGCAGCTGTTGACCTCCGACAGTGTATTCCCGCAGGTCTCGCCGCCCTTGCGCGCGATCACTTTGCAACAGGCGCGGCTCTTTGGTCAAAGCGCCCAAGTACAGGTCTGGCGGGGCAGAGATGGGTTCAAAGCCTGTCGCTTGCAGGATTGCCAAGATGATGGGGCGGAGGCTTTTGACGAAACGCACATCTTGTGGGGAACCCACGTTGAAGCACAGGCGCAAGGCTTCACGCTGGTAGCCGATGGGCATCAGGGGCTGCGTCATGCCGTGCCGTTGAAGGTCGAAGATGCTGCCTTTGGTCGAGGGCGCCCGCTGCGCTTAGTCGTTCGTCATTATCTGACCTATGATGGTGATGGGCAAGTTCGTATCACCCTGAGCCGTCTGGTCGCACTCCGGCAGGTGTCGGAAGGAGGACAAGATGAATCCCAAACATAACAACCCCACTCGACCAAACAGAGTCGCGCATGCGCCCTATAACTTTGTGCCCTTGCCAGAGCGTGTGGTGACGGTGAGCGAAAGTGAGATTCCCGGCCACGACATCTATGAACATCTCTGTGGTTACATCGAATGTACGTTGACCACCGAGACTCCCATGTATACGCGTTGTGCGATGGACCTGGAATTCTTTCACCAGTGGGCAGATAGAATCCGGGAGATGATGCAAAATGACCAGGACAGAGAGGAGTATGCCGAGTTCTTTCACCTCGGTGATGCTGAACGCCCCGTCATTCCCGGCAGCGGCTTGCGGGGGATGGTGCGGGGGTTGGTCGAGATCGCCGGGTATGGGAAGATGCGGTGGGTGACAAACGCGCATCTGTTCTTCCGCACTGTGGATAAAACGGCTGTTGGAAAATATTACCGGGGGCGGATGACGGACAATGTCGAGGGAGGGTTCTTGCGTTATCGCAATGGCAAGTATTACATCAAGAAGTGCCAAGTGGTTCGCATCCATCGTAGTAGATTGGGTGGAAAGCGTAGCATATATGAGGGGAGAGCGCCAAGCCTGACACCGCGCTGGAATGGTCAGCCTGCTCAATGTATCCCTGTCTGGATCGAATTGTCTGACAGTGGCGCTTTTGCCGACAGCGTTAACTACCAACAGACAGATGGCACGAGCGAAGGACGATTGGTCATCACGGGGGACATACCTGGAAAGAAAAAGGAGTTCGTATTCCTCTTACCAGAACAGGACGCTGAAGAGATTGTAGTAAGCGACGAGTTAATCAGACGTTTCCACGATGATGATCAAATCACCCAGTGGCAACAGAAAGCGTTTCCCAAGGATCGACCTCAAAAAGGGTGCCGTCAAAAAGATGGAGCGTTTCGAAAGGATAGTCTCTTGCAGGGGGAAGGAGATCCTGTTTTCTTCCTCATGGAAGATGGTGAATTGACCTTTTTCGGGCGCACTCAGATGTTCAGATTGCCTTACGTCCACAGCCCGGGTGATCTTGTACCTGAACCTCTACGGCGGTACGTTGACGACACAGAAAGTGAAGTGATAGACATAGCTGAATCCATTTTCGGCTATGTGCCCGAAGGAAAGAGAACGAGCAGCCGGGCAGGTAGGGCGTTTTTCACTGACGCAATTTGTGAGCCAGATCGGGGGGTGGTATGGTTACCAGAAGGGGGCATCACGCCACAAATCCTGGCAAGCCCAGAGCCTACGACGTTTCAACACTATCTGGTGCAGAATGAGGCTAAAGGACATAGTCCAGATAACAAAGGTCGCCTGGCCCATTACGGAACGCTGACCCCTGATGAAACGGTCATTCGTGGCCACAAACTATATTGGCACAAGCACGACGACCACCTGGTGCCAGATGACTTTGCTGAAAAAGAGCAGGTTGACTGGTCCACAGATACCCAGCATACCCAGATCAAGCCAGTTCGACGCGGAGTGACATTCCGCTTCCGTGTCCACTTTGAGAACCTACACGACTTTGAATTGGGCGCGCTGCTTTGGGCGTTGACCTTACCCGGCGAGTCGGGCAAAGCGTACCGGCACAAAATCGGGATGGGAAAGCCGTTGGGATTGGGTTCCGTTAGGATTAGCCCCATGTTGCACCTGAGCAATCGTCAAAACCGCTACCAACGCCTGCTCGATGGAGACCACTGGCACGCGGCAGAGTCGCCGAATTCGGGGGTAGAGCGCTTTGTCAAAGCATTTGAGGACTATGTGCTTGAGCGTATGGATCCGCGAGAGCGAGGTGAAGCGCAAACGCTGCAGGACGTCGAAAGGATTCGCAAGCTGCTCAAGATGCTAGAATGGCCCGGACCGGATGCTGATACCAGTTACATGAATCTGGAGAGTTTCCGAGACCGTCCTGTGTTGCCTGACCCACTTTACGTCGGAGGCGAGCCTCTTCAAACCTTGGAGCGTCATACAGGGCGAGTGAAATGGTTTAGCGATGAAAAGGGGTATGGATTCATCCAGGTAGACGAGAGCTCACAAGAGGTTTTTGTGCATTATTCGGACATCGAGGGTGAAGGTTTTCGCACGCTAAACGAAGGTGATCGCGTCGAATTCTCCATCGAAGAAGCTGCCAAGGGATCAAAGGCCGTGGATGTGCGTGTGATTGGAGCTAACCCATGATCCTCCTCAACTTCTCCCACCCCCTCACCCCCGACCACCTGCAACAGGTCGAGGCCCTCACCGGCCAAAAGACGGAACGGGTGGTGGAGGTACACAGCCAGATTGACGCCCAGCAGCCGCTGGTGCCGCAGGTGATGGCCCTGGCCGACCAGGCTGGGCTCTCTCCGGCCGAGTGGCAGACGTTGCCCATCCTGGTCAACCCGCCGGCGCTGAACTTCGTCGCTGTAGCACTGTTGGCAGAGATCCACGGCCGCTGCGGCTACTTTCCCGCCCACCTGCGGATGCGCCCGGTGCAGGGTAGCCTCCCACCCCAATACGAAGTAGCCGAGGTGCTGGACTTGCAGGTGGTGCGTGACACATCGCGCCAAAAACGCGGCTGAAGGAGATGACATTGTGACCCAAACACTATTCGTTGACAAGTCCACCGGCACGTTTGCCGACCCGCTGCTGGCCTACGGGCTGGCGGTGGTGGTGGGCGACGTGCTGAAGCGCACTGGCGGACGCGACCAGCCCTCCGTGCGCCTGAGCGACCACGGCGCGTACTATCGCCTGGACTGCACGCCGGCGATGGACGACGCCCGGCTGGCAGTGATACAGGCTCCTTACGTGCCGGCTGTGATCATCCGCACGCGCAAAAACGCGGCCAAACTGCCCGCCGATTTGCCACCTCATACGGTGGTAGATTACGAGGTCGAACGGGACAAGCGGACCGAGTTCTTTGAGATCCGCAAGGGACTGTCAAAAGAAGCGCAGATAGCCTTGGGCCGGAAAGAGAAGCACCCGGAACTGGAAGCCTTGCACGGCAAATATCCTCACCCGGACTGGGACGTCTTCCGGGCAATCAACCCCCCGGCGCTCACCGGCTACAACAAACTGATGGCCCAGTGGTGGGCGGTCCAGGAGACGCTGCCTGGGGTGCTGGCGTTGGTGCGCGACCTCTTTGCCCAGACGCCCAATGATCTTGCGGCGGCCATCGCCGCCTGGAAAAAGATGGACAAGGCCCACGGGTGGGGGATCAAAGCCGGAACGACAGCGGCGCAAATCTACAATCCCAGTCAGGGTAAGGGGCAGAACCGGGCCAAAGCGGACAATCTGCGGATGGATAACATCAAGGATGCCTTCTGGCTGGTGGAGTGGCTCAAGGCAGTGGGCTTTTACCACGCCGCGCTGACCAAGCAACTGCGTGGCGTCAGAGATCGCAAGACCTACGTGCTGGCCGCGGGCGAGATTGACCTGGGGGAGAGTGACAAGATTATGCGTGCCTTCCAGGGACGTATGGCCCGCGCCGAGACCGCCGTCCGCTCCGACGTGTTGGCTTCTATCCGTTACACCCAGGCTATGCTCGATTTCACCAGCCAGCGGGAGGGAGCCAGCCTGAAGGCGCGGTTGTTCAAACACCGGCGGCCATCCCGCGTGGTGTCCGGTTTCTACAGCGCCTTTTACAAGAACCTGGGCCAGTCGGTGGCGACGATGAATCTCTCGTTCATTGGCTTGCCGGGCTGGATTCGGGTAGAGGGAGAGAGCGACGTAGGGGACGCGCTGGATGTGCTGACCGAGCACGAATCCGTCGTGCGTCAGTTCGACGAGAGCCACGGCGACGACTACAATCTACTCTTGCGCTACCGTGACTTTCTCTCCGGCAATGACCTGACTCCCTTCTTTGAGTTCACCACCGCCTACAGCGGCTATTTCATCAGTCAGAAAGAGCGACGCAGTGGCTATGTTCCTCAATTCACGACTACAAATCTCAGGAGGTTGATTATGAACAGTCAAGAAGGACCCCGTTTGAGCAAGATTCTGGAAACGCCGGGTTTCCAGAACATCGCCTACGCCATCCGGCAGGCGACGGTCACAGCCCAGTACCGCAAGAATCAACTGAACGACCGGCGGTACGACGTGCGCTATGGACTGGGACAGCAGTTGGCGCGCAAGGCGGCCTATCCCAACGAATTCATCGCCGAACTGGCCGGCTTTCTGACAAAGTACAACGCCGAGAACGCGCAAGTGATGGAGAAGCGGGCTGGCCCTTACCGGCGCAGTATCCGCACCAGCGACATTGACGACATCGTGGCGCTGATTGACGAGTTTGACGACTCGCGGTTGATCTGCAACTTGCTGGTGGCCTACGGCTATGCCCGCGTGCCGCGAGAAGAGTCTAGCGACGAAAGCAACGAGTAACCCAATCAAGGAGGTGCTAACATGACCAGGAACGTGTATTCATTTTCCATTTCGGCCCAGGCTACGCTCAATATGCACAGTTTGAACAATGAGGGAGGCGAGGGCAACCAGATCACCACCCGCATGGTGAACATCGTCGGTGGGGACGGGAAATTGCACAATGTCAACGCCATCAGTGGCGACATGCTCAAGCACATCCAGGCCGAGCACCTATTCCAGCTGCTATTGGGCCGGGAAGATGTGCCGCTGTGCGCCGGTTGTCGCGAGTTCAATGCCAACCGCATCAGCGCCGACGCCGGGTATGGCAAGGCCATCGAGGGCAAATCCGACGCCGAGGCGATCACGTTGCTGCTGGAGAGTTGCGCGCTGGATGACTTGGCCGGCAATCTCATCACGGCTGGCAACCGCTCCATCCCGCGCAAGAGCGTGGCTGAGTTCAGTTGGGTGGTGGGCTTGCCCGAACTGACCACGACCGACAGTTACTTCCACGTCAAGTACGCCAGCGAGCGCAGTGCAAAGGCGCGGGCATCTGAGTCGGAGGAAGAACAGCGCAAGGCCAACCTGGGACAGGCCATCTTCCACCGCCCGGCCTCGAGCGGTGTCTACGCCATCGTGACCAACTTTGAGGTGGCCCGCATCGGCTTTAACGACATCACCCAAGTTTACGCAGTGGACGAACCGCAGCGGGTGACGCGCTACCGGGCATTGCTGGAAAGCGTTCTCTACACTTTCATTGAGCCTAACGGTGCGATGCGCGGGACGCAGAACCCCCACATCGTGGACTTTGAGGGGGTGGTGGCGGTCAGCAGCGACGTCATCCCGGCGCCCACGATGAGCCCTATCAATAGTGGCTACCGGGGGCAGTTGCAGGGCATCCAGAAGGCGTTGGAGAAGGTGCGCCCAGGTGCAATCACGCTGAACGAGTTCGACTCGCTGGCACAGTTCAGCGAGGTGATGACTGAACTGATAGAGACAACAGCGCCCTACACGCTGAGTTACCGGGAGGCATGATGTGGCTGATTGCAGAATACCAACCCACGGCGCTCTTTAGTCTAAAGCCAGCATCGGCTACGTCGTCGGGAGGCAAGAGCCTGCTCGTGCCGACCCCTTATGCAGTCAAAATGGCGCTGCTGGATGCCGCTTGCCGCACAGCGAACGTGGCGGTTGCGAGGGAAGCATGGCCCTGGCTGCGTGACTTGACTGTGGCGCTTTGGCCGCCGAAGCGGGTGGTCGTGACCAACCTGTTTGCAAAGATTCTCAAGCCTCGTCGTACCTCCGCCAAGCCGGGTACGCCGCACGCCGGACCGTTGGGTAAGACGATTGCTTTCCGTGAGTACGTCTACTTTGACGGCTCACTGGGGATTGCGCTGAGTGGGGAGATAAGCGACCGGTCACGCCTGGAGGATTGGCTGCTGCAGGTCAACTACCTGGGCAAGCGGGGTGGGTTTGTACAACTGATAGGCCCGCCCGCGCTGGCCGAGACACTGCCGCCGGGGTTCATCGTGGTGGATGGCGACCCAACCCGGCCTTTTCTGGCCAATGGGATCATCCAGCAACTGGATGATTGCGACGCCAGCCTGACGTTCGAGAAGGCGAATATCTACAGCGGCAAGAACATCAGGCTGGGCAGGGAGCGGGTGTTGCGCCACGTCGTCTTCCCCTACCGCCTGGTACGTTCCAGCAAGGGCTTCAGTTACTACGAGCGCATAGATTGATTGTAAGCGTTCAGGCCCTGGCGAGATTCCGCCGATTGAGTAGCCGAAGGCGTATCGAAATCAAGGAATCTCACCTCCCACGGGCCAAACGTGGTTTCGATACGCCCCTTTCGGGGCTACTCAACCGACGTTTGGCCT
>Ga0307438_1000089_pt1 | contig 72580 bp, 57 predicted proteins | sample SalMarWE160110MG_FD_202144 | JGI IMG/M metagenome (GOLD analysis project Ga0307438, IMG submission 202144) | Salt marsh sediment microbial communities from the Plum Island Ecosystem LTER, Massachusetts, United States - WE1603-110 | ecosystem: Environmental > Aquatic > Marine > Intertidal zone >... | reverse complement strand
ATGGGGAGATGGGGAGATGGGGAGATGGGGAGATGGGGAGATGGGTAAGGGAGTGAAAAAAAAACAGCAGGCTAGAACCTGGCCTGCTGTTAAAAAGAAATTTTTATCGTCAACTATTTTTATTATTCAGCCAGTGAATTGTAATAATCAGTAAAAATCCCGTTGATGAGAGGTTTATAATATGTCCAGAAGAATCTTCTTGTATCGTCAGTTTTATTTGAATAGAGGATCCACTTAAGTTTATCAAAACCCTGAAACCTGGATGTCCAGTACCATACAGGATTTGTTGCAAAATCGCCGGAGAAATAATAGGTTCTCTGATTCATTGGTTCCTGTATTACTGCCGGGAACACATTATCAAGCATGTTATTAAAAAGAATTGTGTCGCCTGCTCCGGTTGTTTCAATATTAAATTCAGACACAACATTGTTTTCAATGGGATCAATTATATCAAACCAGTTTCCGAAAGCAATTCTTGAGGGGACACCATACTTTGAGCAATATACAGAATCAGTAACAATAAAGGGTAATGGATTAATAAGATGGGTACCCTCTTCTAGCACAATAATGTCCTTTTCTGTCAGAAGAACAATACCTGCCCTTTTAAAAGTCCATGGCTTCTTATACTGCTTTCTGTACATTGCTGTCATCCATATCGGGAAGTCTTTTGATAGGCTGTCAAGTTCTTCAAAATACTTCCCTGTCCAGCCTGAGAATCTTATCCCTAAATCTTCCTGAGTCCTGAATGCATTGTACTGATCTGTGGGAAAATTAAAAGTGTTATATTCAAGTATGCTAAGTTTGTTCCTTTTCTGCATTTCACTTAAGAGTAGGTAGTCATTATTATTTAAACCACCATAAAGTTTTCTGGATTTCCGACTTTTATTTATACCCACGTACCAGTCGTTAAAAAACACTCCATATGTATCAGTAAAATATATTGCATCACTATTCTCAGCAATATCAATCAGATCAGACAGTCGATATTCGTTTCTGCGGCTTCCTCTTTCCTTAAGAGGTCTGGTTGGTGAGAAACCGTAGTAATCCTTTCTGAACGAATAGCTACTTTTCTTCCCTTTTTTCACAAACCTTTCATTTGTAAGGATCCAGTTAAAAGACTTGTGTTTAATACGTTCAAGCGTGGGAACAGTTTTGTCAACGATAACAATATCCATTGGTTTTTTCTCCTTGAAAGTCCAACGGAAAAAGTTAATAAGCGGCAGGGCAATTATTACTACCAGAATTATAATTGCAATTAGCAGAGGCTTTTTCATAACTGAATAAATAGCTGTAAGTATTCAAATACTATAACAAAAAGCTTGATTTCCAAGTATTTTAAATTTCAATTGTTAAAAGTATTAATTTATTTTTTTTAAAGAAAATAAATTTAAGGCAATTTAGTAAAAATTTCTTAACTTCAAACTACCAATTTATGTCCTGCCAACGTAAGCTTTACACTTCTTATCAGCATGTGATCCACTGAGTATAAAACGTAAATTCAGTCAGGTTATTTTCAACATTTCTTAAATAATTGCCCTCAAAGGGGATTGGTCACGATTTCCATAGGGATATCTTGAAAACAGGCCAAAATGAATGGTGACTATCAAAAAAAACAGATTATGAAAAAATTATTTTGTTATATTTAAAAGGTTTTAGAATATAACGAATCCAGGTTTTTTGGTGTAACAAGAACTTAACATAAAAATAATCCTCAGATGAATTTGTGGTGATACTTTTGCAGTTATTACCCGAAAACGTATGGAAAAAATATTTGTAATTATTGTTGGCCTGCTTTTCATTCTTGCAGTCTCTGATCTAATAGTTGGTGTAATCAATGATGCGGTTAATTTCCTTAATTCGGCAGTCGGTTCCAAAGTAGCACCACTGAGGGTAATCCTGATTGTTGCAACTATCGGAATCCTCCTGGGTGCAACTTTTTCAAGCGGTATGATGGAGGTTGCCAGGAGAGGTATCTTCAATCCGGGAGAGTTTTATTTCAGTGAACTGATAATCCTGTTCCTTGCAGTAATGGCCACCGATATCCTCCTCCTCGATCTTTTCAATACATTCGGTCTACCTACTTCCACAACGGTATCTATCGTTTTTGAACTTCTTGGTGCAGCAGTCGGAATGACAATTATAAAGATTACAAGGGATCCTGAGGTCTCTCATAATATGATTACATATATCAATTCTGCAAAATCCCTCGCCATTATTTCAGGAATACTCCTGTCGGTTGTTATTTCATTTACTTTTGGTACTCTTATAATGTTCATCACCAGAACTATATTCAGCTTTAACATTAACAGGACACTGAAGTATTACGGTTCTGTCTGGGGGGGAATAGCAATATCCATCATCACTTATTTTATTCTTATCAAGGGGGCTAGCGGAGCTTCCTTCATGAGTGATGAAGTGGTAGCATGGATAAAGACTAATTCATTGTGGATAATTCTTTTTTCGGTTGTGGGCTGGACAATTGTCCTTCAAATATTGTCATTAATCTTTAAAATCAATATTTTAAAGGTGATTGTCCTGATCGGGACATTCTCTCTTGCTATGGCTTTTGCAGGTAACGACCTGGTAAATTTTATAGGTGTACCTCTTGCAGGGTTCGAATCATTCAGAGAATGGGTTGCAAGTGGTCTGGAGCCCGATAAACTCAAGATGACTGCGCTTGCAGCCCAGGTTAAGACTCCAACCTTTTTTCTTCTGATTGCCGGTATCATCATGGTTTTTGCACTCTGGACCTCAAAAAAGGCAAGGACTGTATCCAAGACTGAAATAGGTCTGGCAAAACACGACTCCGAATCAGAATTGTTTGAATCAACACCACTGGCCAGGGCAATGGTAAGAATGAGTGTAGCGCTTTCAAACAAAATAAACCATATTACTCCCCCATCTGTTAATAAATGGTTGGACAGGAGGTTTGACACTTCGGTTTCGGAGAAGCTCAATGCAAAGGAAGGAGTCTCATTTGATATGCTCAGAGCTTCTGTAAATCTCGTGGTTGCCAGTGCTCTGATAGCGTTTGGTACTTCACTGAAATTACCATTGTCGACAACCTATGTAACTTTCATGGTTGCAATGGGATCTTCTCTTGCCGACAGAGCTTGGGGCAGAGAAACGGCGGTCTACAGAATAACAGGTGTCCTCGTGGTTGTGGGAGGATGGTTTTTTACAGCTTTTGCAGCCTTTACTGTATCGCTGCTTATTGTACTTTTTATAAACTGGGGTAAAATAATAGCTATTGCAATAATGGCAGTTATTATAGTAATTGTTTTAATTCACAGTTACAAGTTACATGGTAGAAGGCTCAGCGAATCGAACGACAAGGAAAAGGCACTCAGTTTCGGAGATATGGCCACAAATGAAACAATTCTACCATTTTGCCGGGAAACTCTGGTTACTACTATTAATAGTATGTCTTCCATCTATGACAAACTGGTGATAGCTTTAAAAAAGGACAGTAGAAAGAGCATGAAGAATGTATACAAGGAAGTAAGGAGCCTGAACAAGGCAGTTAAACTACGTAAGGACAATGTGTACAAATTTATCAGGAAACTGGATGATAACAAAGCAGATGCGGGTCCGTATTATGTACAGATATTTGACTACCTCAGGGAAGCAGCCCATTCTTTAAACTTTATTGCTGAGCCGGCATTCATACATATAGATAACAACCATGCTCCGCTTGCTAATGAGCAACAGGAAGAACTTAAGGAATTCAATCTTCAACTTGGCAATTACCTCAAAGATGTTGTTAAAATATTGAATTCAGGTAATTTTAAACAAATTAAAGTAGCTTTGCAAAAGCAACAGGATCTGCTGCAGAAGAATGAGCAATACCGGAAGCTGCAATTAAAAAGGATCAAAAAGGGTCAGGCTGGCACCCGCGCTTCAATACTTTATCTGAATACCCTTTCCGAATCTAAAAATATGGTGCTCCAGTTAGGTAACGTGCTTAAGGCATTTCGTGATTTTTCTGAAGCACTAATTGGCTAATACAAAATCAATAATATCAGCTTCCAGCATCTCTTTAACACCCGGATTAACCTTCAAACACGGGAGGGCTTTGCTTCTTATTTAATGCTTTTGCTAAATTTGCAAAAAAAATCAGCATGTTCCCGAATCAACCACTTGCAGAAAGGCTAAGGCCAAGGAACCTTGATGAGTTCTGCGGACAGGAGCATATTGTTGGCAAAAACGCTGTTCTGAGAAAGGTTATTGAATCGGGCAATTTACCATCCTTCATATTATGGGGTCCACCCGGAGTGGGTAAAACAACCCTGGCATGGATCATTGCTAATACCCTGAAAAGGCCATTTTTCCGACTCAGTGCGGTACACTCAGGAGTAAAAGATGTAAGGGAGACAATTGAAAAGGCAAAGAAGCAGCAGTTTTTTAATCAGCCAAGTCCTGTCCTTTTTATTGATGAAATTCATCGCTTTAATAAGTCCCAGCAGGATTCTCTCTTAAGTGCTGTTGAACAGGGAATTATTACTCTGATAGGAGCAACAACCGAGAATCCTTCGTTTGAAGTAATCTCCCCTCTCCTTTCACGCTGTCAGGTTTATATTATGAATCCTCTTAGTGAAAAAGAACTGATCGGGCTTTTAAACAGAGCCCTGAAAAAAGACGCATATCTGTCTAAATATGATGTTAAAATAAAAGAATATGAAGCGATTATACGTGTTTCAGGAGGTGACGCCAGAAAACTCTATAATGCTCTGGAACTGGTAATTTCATCCGAAGCGGATGAGACAGCTTCACAAAACATTGAAATTGATAACAAAAAAGTTCTACTGCATGTCCAGAAGAACCTTGCTTTATATGATAAGAACGGGGAGCAGCATTATGATATTATTTCGGCTTTTATCAAATCGCTCAGGGGCAGTGATCCAAATGGGGCAGTATACTGGCTTGCACGGATGGTCGAAGGAGGTGAGGAACCTAAGTTTATTGCCCGGCGAATGGTTATACTGGCTGCAGAGGATATTGGTCTTGCCAATCCGAATGCTCTGCTTCTTGCACAAACCTGCTTTGAGGCTGTTAATGTTATTGGATGGCCTGAATCGAGAATAATTCTCTCTGAAACAGCTATATACCTGGCCATTTCACCAAAAAGTAACTCATCATATATGGCAATAGAAGATGCCCTTGGGGTTGTAAGAGACGAAGGAGACCTGCCAGTTCCGCTGCACATAAGAAATGCACCTACAGGCCTTATGAAAGATCTTGGATATGGCAAGGATTATAAATATGCTCATGATTATAGAGGAAATTTCACTCCGGATAATTTTCTGCCTGAAGAGATAAAGGGCACGATATTCTACAAACCAGGAGTTAATCCTAAAGAAGAAGAGATAAGGAAAAAATTGTCAGACTTATGGAGGGATTATTACAATTATAATAAAAAGTAACACCTCCCATTGGCCGCCAACGGCTTTTTACTTACGCTCCAAAGCTTCAGCGATGGAGTACTGATGTCATAGTAAGACCGAAGTGGCAATGCAGGCAGGGAAGATACGGGGAGATGGAAAGAAAGGAATCAAGACTATATCTACGGAAAAATATTTTGTTATCTTTACGATTAAATGAGTAGAGTTGGAATAGATATTCCCGGACTTCGTTTCGGTACAACAGGTAATTTCCTATTAATTGCAGGTCCTTGTGTGGTTGAAAATGAGGATGTGATTTTCCATACTGCTAATGAGATTTATCATCTCTCTGAAAAATATCAGTTGCCTTTTATTTTTAAGTCATCATACCGGAAAGCAAACCGTTCCAGAGGTGATTCTTTCACAGGTATAGGTGATATTAAAGCACTTGAGATAATGGCGAGTGTCAGGACTAAATACGGAGTTCCGGTTATTACGGATATTCATAATCCGGATGAGGCTGAGATCGCAGCCAGGTATGTTGATGTATTGCAGATACCGGCATTTTTATGCCGTCAGACTGATCTTCTTTCTGCAGCTGCCAGAACCGGGAAATGGATCAACATCAAGAAAGGACAATTTCTTTCAGGTTCTTCTATGACATTTGCTGTTGAAAAGGTAAGAAAATCAGGTAACAACAAGATCATGCTGACTGACAGAGGTAACATGTTTGGTTATCAGGATATTGTTGTAGATTTCAGAAACATCCCTCTTATGCAGGAAACAGGGGTTCCGGTCATCATGGACATTACACATTCGCTTCAGCAACCGAATCAGGAGGAAGGTGTCTCGGGAGGAAAACCGGAGCTTATTGAAACAATAGGTAAAGCAGCAGTAAGTGTAGGTGCCGATGGAATATTTCTGGAAACTCATCCCGACCCGGCAAATGCAAAATCAGATGGGGCCAACATGCTGAAACTTTCAGGACTCGATGGACTCCTTGGAAAGCTTACAGCTATCAGAAAGACCATTAATTCATTTACTTAATAAAAACAACTAATACCAATTTTATGGAAAAATTATTTCTTGTTATGACGGGACTCCTGGCAGTTGCTGTCATTAATGCACAATCACTTGAGGAAATTGTTGGAAAGTACTCCGAAGTTACAAATCAGGACAAGCTTGCAACCATGACAACAATAAAGGTTTCCGGAAAAATGTCAACTATGGGAATGGAAATGCCATTGGAAATATATATGAAAAATCCGAATAAGATAAAGACTGTATACAGTTTCCAGGGGCAGGAAATGGTCACAGTTTTTGATGGAGAGAAAGGATATACTGTTAATCCGATGATGGGCACAACTGAGCCGATTGAACTTACTGGGGATCAACTCAGGCAGATCCAGAATACTAATTTATTTTCCAACCAGGTTTTGGATTATCTCAACGATGGAAAATTAACATTTGAGGGTGAAGAAGTTGTTAATGGTAAACCTGCATTTAAGCTAAAAGCCGAAGTTGAGGTAACCGGTCCTGTATTTATGTTTATTGATAAAAGCTCCTATTATCTGGTTAAATCATCAGCTACAGTTGAACAAATGGGCAATAGAATGAGTGTTGAGTCATACATGACTGATTATGTTGATTATGATGGAGTGGTTTTACCAAAGAAAACCACGACTTTTGCAAATGGGATGGAAGCAGCAGTTGTGAGTTTTGACAAGATTGAGGTAAATATTCCAATGGAGGACACTACATTCAAACTCAAATAAAATTCCGGATGGTTAATTAAACGCAAAGACGGGCATTTTGCCTGTCCTTGCATTTAATAATGCAGCTGGTCTGTAAGCCGGATTCTGTCCCGTATTCTGGTATCTGCGAAAGAAATTAAGAAACGGGCTTCATCATTTATCTTGTCCTGCCATCACTGGCAGGATCATTCGACCCACCCCCCGGCATCGGACGAGCAGCCCTTATGGCCGGTATACATGGTCTTTCAACCCATAAGGTGTACGGCTTCCGGTATCGCTACCGGAACCGGTGAGCTCTTACCTCACCTTTTCACCCTTCCCATGACGTTTCGGTCAAGGAGGTTATTTTCTGTTACACTTATATACCCTCGCGGATATCTTCCAGCTAGGAAGTATGGTGCTCTGTGTTGTCCGGACTTTCCTTCCCGAAATCCCGATGGTTCCGATAGCAACCGGCATCGGGACGGAACGATGAAACAACCAGCTGCATTGCAAAAATAATAAAAATTGAGGAGAAACTATAAAATTGGTTATTTTTGCCCGGTTCAGAAAATGGAAAAATTAATAGATATTGCTTACAGAATCAATATGGAGGATTATGATTATAGTCTTCCTGAAGAAAGAATTGCACAACATCCTGTTAAAAACCGGGGTGAGTCAAGGTTACTTATATATGACAGGGGATGCATCGGGCAGAATATTTTCAGAAATATTGACAAATATATTCCCTCAAATTCTCTCCTTGTTTTTAATAACACACGGGTTATACGGGCCAGGCTTCTGTTTCAGAAAGAAACCGGGGCAATTATTGAAATTTTCTGCATTGAACCTTTAACTCCGGATAACTATGAATTGTCTTTCAGCTCAAAACAACCGGTTGAATGGAAATGTATTGTCGGAAATCTGAAGAAATGGAAAAGTGGTTCTTTAAGCAATCATATTTGTCATGAAGGAAAAAATGTTGAACTTATAGCTGAAAAGATACATGCTGAAAGGGAAGCATGGAGGATAAGGTTTACATGGGATTGTGATGATCTCAGTTTCAGTGATATAACAGAAATGGCTGGCCATATTCCACTTCCACCATATATTAAAAGGGATGAAAATGAAAATGACAATATAGATTACCAGACAATATATTCAAGTATTAAGGGATCAGTTGCTGCCCCTACAGCCGGACTTCATTTTACAAAAGAAGTCATTGAAAAAGTCTTAAAAAAGGGTGTTGAAATAACTGAACTGACACTCCATATCGGGGCCGGGACCTTTAAACCTGTGAAATCAGATTATGTTACTGAGCATGAAATGCATTCTGAACATTTATTTGTCACAAAAAATACAATTGAAAAATTAAAGGCAGCAAAGAAAAAAATTATTCCTGTTGGTACAACCTCTGTAAGAACACTTGAAAGCCTTTACTGGCTTGGCGTTAAAACTATATTGCATCCCGGCGGCAATGTCGGTACTCTGACTCTTGGTCAGTGGGAAGCGTATGAAATGCATAAAGAAATACCTGTTCCAGAATCACTGGACGCATTACTTAACCTTATGACAATAAATAACCTGGGACATCTGCACGCTTCGACCCGGATTATGATAATACCAGGTTATGATTTTAAGTTTGTTGACGGGCTGATTACCAATTTCCATCTTCCCCGCAGCTCTCTCCTCCTCTTAACAGCAGCATGGGTGGGTGACAGGTGGAAAAGTATTTACAGGTATGCTTTGCTAAATGATTTCAGATTACTAAGTTATGGAGATAGTTCGTTGTTATTCAGATGATTTACAATTATTTTATTAACTATATACTTTAATGATGTTTTTTGTCTTTCTTTTGATTATAATGTGATATTTTGTTTATTTGACCTCTTATTTTTTCAACATGGACGGGAACAGAATACTTAGACAAATGGGTGCTATTTTCAGTATATTCATGGTGTTTTTTTATCTGGGTATTGGTATTTATCTTGCTTTCTTTTTTGAGAAAACATATCTGGATAAGGCTTTGCGGGTGATTGTAGGATCCACGTTTATTTTCTATGGCCTTTACAGAGCATACAGAACATATATTCAGATTGTTGAAGCATTTTTTACCGATGACAAAAATGCGGAATAAATCAGTTATTTCTGCACGAAAGCAGGGAAGGCATAATGGATTTATTTTAAATCTGACCAGCCTTGGCATATACTTTGCAGTAATATAATCAGTAAATAATGTTTTTTAATAAAATTAAAAGAATATGAGCATGGTAGCAGTTATTCAAAAATTTATTAATATTGTCCTTCGGAACTTTTATTCCACAGCTGGAAGCGTTGTGAATAAAGCTAATAAACATAATCTGATTTCATCCATGCGTTTTCTCTCACTTGCATTATTGGTCCTGTTGTTTGCATGCAGGGGGGGAGGAAAATCCGGTTATAATGAGACTCCCACCAGGGGTGATATTAGAATTGCTGTTGATGAATCTTTCAAGCCACTTATTGATACTGAGATTTTTACTTTTACCAGCTTATATAATTATGCAAAAATAACACCTCTGTATAAACCAGAATATGATGTTATTAATGACTTTATGAACGATTCCGTTAAAGTGATGGTAACAAGCCAGAAACTCACTGACAACCAGATTCAATATTTGCGTGATACACTGGTAATTGCACGAACCACAACTTTTGCATATGACGCAATCGCATTGATTACAAATAAGGCAAACAGGGATACACTCCTTAAGTATGAAACTGTGGGGGATATTTTTCGTGGTAGAACCAGGAGATGGAAAGATATCAATCCCAGGTCTCAGCTCGATCTAATAAATGTTATTTTTGACAATACCAGATCAGGAAACATAAGGTATTTCAAAGAGATGTTTGAAATTGAGGAAGCACTGGGTAACAATTTCTTTGCGGTTAACAATAATGCGGAAGTGGTTGATTATGTTTCACGTAATCCTGATGCTCTGGGGATAATCAGTGTGAACTGGATAAGTGATAAAGATGATTCACTGAGCATGAGTTTTATTAATAAAGTTAATGTTGTAGCAGTTTCGAGGAAATATTTTAATGACGGAACTTATTATCGCCCTCATCAGGGTTTTATATACGACAGGTCATATCCTTTTGTAAGGGAGATCTTTTTTATTACAAGGGAAACTTTCAAGGGACTGGGATCCGGATTTATCCAATGGGCTTGTGCAGAACAAGGCCAGCGTATTGTTCTTAAATCGGGACTTGTCCCGGCAACCATGCCAATAAGACTGGTGCAGATAAAAACTAATTAACGAATAACAATATTACTATTAATATATAACTTAATAAACCAATTAATAAACCAATTAATAAACCAATTAATAAACCAATTAATAAACCAAACAGAATAACAAATGATACTAAATAATAAAGTTATGAAACGTTCAATTTTCAGATCAGTTTTTTTACAGGCAGGTATCTTTTTACTCCTTATGACAAACAGTATACGGGGACAGGATTTGAATTCTGCAATTCTGCTGATGAGAAGTGAAAAATATGATGAAGCTGAAACATTATTAAATCAGTTAATAGAAAAAGAACCTGCAAACAGTAAAAATTGTTTTTATCTGGGAGAAAATTATCTATTGGATTATTTTGCTGATACAATTTCCAAATCACTTCCTATATCCGCAAATGAAGCAAAAGAAATATTTCAGAAAGGAGTTGAGGCAAATCCCAGTGATCCACTGAATTATGTCGGTTTAGCAAAAGTTGCATATTATCTTGGTGATGACAAAACCGCAGAAGAAATGAGGGCAAAGGCTAAAAGTTACCTTCTGCCTTACAAAAATCTCAGAAGGATTCAGCCACCCGCACAAGAATATGCATTTGCTCTGGCCAAGATTGCTGAGTCTTACATAAAAAATGGAAAAGTTGACACTTCGAAAGCTTTGCCGTTAATCAGGCAGGCTTTGACGATTGATAGCAAAAATAAAGATATCTATCTTATAGCTGGTGATATATATATACTTGTTAATGACGGATCCAATGCAATCATGAATTATAACCAGGCGCAGTACTATGATCCGGAATCACCAACTGCAAATATGAAGATAGGCAGTATTTATGTAAAAGGACGTGTTCTTAATTCAGCAATCCCACGCTTCGAGGAGGCTATAACACTGAATCCCGAATATGCCCCTGCATATCGTGAATTGGGAGAGCTTTACTGGAAAGCCGGCCGTCTTGAAGAATCAAAGGCAAATTATAAGAAATATCTTGAACTGACTGCCGGGAATATCCCTGCAAAGATCAGGTATGTAAACTCACTTTTCTACGCCAATGATTATGATGAGGTAATCAGGAATGTCGAGGAGATACTTGCTATTGACCAGTCCTATAGCTATATAAATCGTCTGGCAGGATATTCGTGCTATGAGAAGGAAGATGCCGACTATGATAAAGCTCTGGCTTATATGGAAACACTTTTTAAAACGGTGGCAGCAGAGCGTATCCTAAAAAAAGACTACCATTATCTGGCAAGGATCCTGCTAAAAAAGCATCAGGACTATCCCAAAATGGTTGACGAACTTAATAATCTTAAACCTCGGCTGGAAAGAGAAAGATCAAGATATACAGCAGCTAACACATCTTCTGGAAGGGCAAAAATCAAAGTTACAATCGATGAGCTTACAACCAGGATCAATGAACTCGAAAGCAATATCAAAGAAGCCGATCCTGAAATTGAAAGGGCATTCTCCGCATATGATAAATTACTGACCTTCAATCCAGAAGACAGAGCAGTCCTGAGTGAAATAGCGACAAACTACTATAACTACAAGAGATATGAGGGCGCTGCCGAAACCTGGATTAAGATGATAAGTTTAGGTAAGGACAGCGATGAAGATTATATGCAGATTGGCAGAGCATATTACACGGCAGAAAAATACGAAACTGCTGATTCTGTCTTTAATATTATTGTCAAGAGATCACCAGATTACATTCCAGCTTACGTAATGATAGCCAGAACATATTCAAGGATGGATCCCGATTCAAAACAGGGGCTGGCCAGACCAAAATTTGAAATGGTCGTGGAAAAAGCCGAAGCTGATAATGTTAAATACGCAGATCAGATGATGGAAGCCTTTAATTATCTTGGTTATTATCATATGACCAAGAATAATTTCAGTAAATCAAAGGAATATTATAACCGCATGATTAACCTCGATCCAAATAATAATGAGAATAAAGTAAGAGGATATTTTGGAATCGGGTCAGTTGAAACTGAAATCGCAAGGAATGAACAGACCCTTGAGGGAAAACTGGCAATTCTTAACAGAGCAATCGATGCTTACAATAAGATTCTGACTATAGATCCGGCAAATGCTTCGGCAAGAAGCACAATGAGATATCTGCGGGATTACCAGACATCTGTCAGAAAAGGTATTAATCCGAATGAAATCAAAGGTGTTATAAGGGAGGCTGCATCAGGACAACCAATTCCTTATGCGTCAATAAGGGTTAAGGATACAGCTGCCGAGAACCTGGCAAATTCCAAAGGAGAATATAAATTTGAAATTCCCCAGGGTTCCGAAATTCTTATCATCAGTGCAAAGGGATACGTTACTAAAGAAATTCCAATAACAAAGTCAAGAACCTATAATGTGAGTCTTGAGAAATAAAAATTACTTAAATTTTTAAATATTTATCAATAGAAAGCATATAGGGTATATGGTGATTTGACGGTCTTTTTAAAGGATAATGTTATTGTAAAAGCTTAAAAATCCATATAATATTTATTACCTATTGGAAAAAACCAATTCATAATATATATTTGCAAATCGAAAGAAAACTTAAACCTAAACAAATCGATAAAAAATGAGTAAAAAAGGAAGTTCTCTCAAAGAAGCGTTGCAGAATGTTTTTGCAACAAGTGCTATTTTAATAGCTTTTATTGTTTCTTATGTTTTGTTCGTGAAAATCATGGGTAATCCTGTAAACTTCGAAGGCGGTAATCCCCATGGCTCTCCCCTTCCGGGCAACTACCTGGGTATTGTCTACAAAGGAGGATACATTGTACCTATTCTTATGACCTGTGTTTTAACACTTGTCATCTTCGTATTTGAAAGAATTATTACCCTGTCAAGAGCAAAAGGAAAAGGCAGGTTAAATTCATTTGTACGGAATCTTCAGAATCTTCTTACTGAGGATAAAATTGAAGAAGCCATGAATGCCTGTGATAAGCAAAAAGGCTCGCTAGCAAATGTTATGAAAGCCGGTTTACTCCGTTACCGCGAACTGCAGGGTGATAAAGAACTGGAAAAAGACCAGAAGATCCTTTCAATTCAAAAAACCTTCGAGGAAGCTACAGCTCTCGAATTACCGATGTTAGGAAGAAACATGGTTATCTTTTCAACCCTTGCTTCTATTTCAGTGTTGATTGGTCTTATTGGAACGGTGCTTGGTATGATCCGTGCATTTGCTGCTCTTGCACATGCTGGTGCTCCCGATGCTCTGGCTCTGGCAACAGGTATTTCAGAAGCTCTTGTTAACACCGCATTCGGTATCACCGGATCAACATTAGCAATTATAGCCTTCAATTATTTCTCATCAACAGTCGATGGTTATACATTTAAAATTGATGAAGCCGGATTCAGTCTGACTCAGACTTTTGCTGAATCACTGAAAGGCTAAATTATCTGGTTTATAATTATTTAATATAACCTGAAATGCCAAAAATTAAATTACCAACAAAGTCGCCACGAATCGACATGACGCCGATGGTTGACCTGTTTTCGGTTGTTCTGATATTCCTTATGATGACAACAACCTTCAGGGCTCAGGAACCGGCTCCTGTTGATACACCTTATTCAATATCAGAAAAACCTAAACCAAACTTTGATATGATGACAGTTGTACTGTCAAATGACGGCAGAGTATTTTTCAATGTTGATGACGGACCTGATACCTTAATACGGTTCAGACCAAAAATACTAACCGAAATGGGTAACCATTATGGTATTGAGTTCACTGAGGATGAATTGAAAATGTTTCAGAAGTATCCCTCTTCAATAGGTGTGCCTATTGAGAACATGAAAGCTTTTTTTGCAGCAACTGATGCTTCCGAAAAAGCAGCTTTGCAAACAGGAATCCCGGTTGATTCGCTTGATAACCAGCTCGCTAACTGGATACTTTACGCCCGTCAGATAAATCCGAATGTCGAAGCCTACATCAAAGGAGACGCAAACACAGAATTTCCTATAGTGAAAAAGGTTCTTGATGTTCTTCAGGAGAAAAATGTTAACAGGTTTAATCTGATTACTAATCTCGAAGCAACTGAAGTAAAATTAGAAGAAGAAACAATACAGTAATATGGCAGAAATTATTCAAGAGGAAAAAGGAAAAGGTGCGAAAAAGAGGACAAAGAAACATCCTCCGCATATAGACATGACACCGATGGTTGACCTTATGTGTCTGCTTATCGTGTTTTTCATGCTTACATCTGCTTTCAGCAAAGCAAAAATAATGGAGATTATTCTTCCGGAGAAGATTAAAGATCCAAACGCTGAACCTCCAAAGATCCCGGGAAGCCGAACTGTGAATATAATGCTCGGCCCTGATAATAAAATTTTCTGGTACCCGGGATCGGTAAAACCTGAGGATTACAATGCCCTGCCTCCGGTATTTGAGACTAATTTCGGACCTGATGGTATCCGGCAATTACTCCTTGAGAGAAACATAGCCCTGTTCAAAAAGATAGATGATTTTGAACAGGAAGTTATTACCGGAAGGCTTAGAATATCCCAGGATTCTGTTCAAAGCTCAATAAGCCAGTTGAAAAAAGATGATGATACTGGTCCGATTGTCCTTATAAAAGCTTCCAAGGAATCCACATACGGCAATTTCGTGGATATTCTTGATGAGATGAATATCTGTGGAATTGCCCGTTATACAGTTGTTGATATTGCATGGTATGAAGATGATATGATTGAAGCAGCAATTGGATCCTCCTCAGGTACGACAGGTTCAACCCTGAATTAAACCATTAAACATGTACAGTTATGGCAAAACAAAAAATTAGAGCACCTGGATTCGATGAGATAGTCTTTGAAAACAGGAATAAGGAATACGGGGCTTACAAAATGCGGAAGAAATATTCCAGAACGTTGATTATTTCAATGATTATTGGAATTATTATAATTGCTACTGCCGTAATTACTCCTTATCTGAACGCAAAAGCTATGGAGGATCAAAGACAGGCACGTGAAGAAGTACAGGTAGAGATCAAGATGGAAAATCTGGATCAGCCATCTGAAACTGTTGCTCCTCCGCCTCCCCCTCCGCCTCCCCCTTCGGATGTAGTTCAACAGAATAGATACGTTCCTCCGGTGGTCGTCGACACAATTAAACCTGAGGAAATGACACAGCTCATGACTGTTGATGAAGCGCAGATTGAGGTTGTGGACCGCGCAGTTGATGAAATTTTTATTTTTCAGGAAGAAGTCAAAGAGGAAATCCAGGAGGAAGAACCCGAACCGGAACCATTTGTTGTTGTCGAAGAGATGCCTATGTTCCCGGGTGGCGAAGCTGCATTGCTGGAGTATATTTCTCAAAACACCCAATATCCTGAGGTAGCCAAGGAAAATAATATCCAGGGTAGAGTTATAATCAGATTCTGTGTAACTTCAAAAGGTACTGTTAATCAAATATCAGTACTCAAGGGTGTTGATCCTGAACTTGATGAAGAAGCCAAGAGAGTTGTTTCAACCCTTCCTACATTCAGACCAGGCAGACAAGGTGGAAAACCTGTACCGGTATGGTTCATGGTACCAATCACCTTCACGCTCAAATAATCCTTTTTACAATTATAAAAATAAAAGCCGGATCTGACCCATCCGGCTTTTTTTCTGCCGGATCAGATTAATGACGTTTGATCACAAGGTCTCAAGTCACACCCGGTCACAAACTTCCCAGGTGTTTCTTAAGAAGAAATATAAAGTCTTTAATGTCTTCTTCCGTAGTATCCCAGCTTGTCATAAGTCTGTACTCGCAGGTTTTCTCATTCCATGGGTAGAAAAAATATTGTTTTTGAATTTTCTCTGCCACTTCACGGGGTATGATCACAAAAACACCATTTGATTCTACAGGCTGTGTTATTCTTATCCTGGTAATCTTCTGAAGATGTTTTGCCAGAAGTCTGGCCATTTCATTGGAGTGAGCAGCACATTCTTTCCAGAGATCATTCTGGAAATACACAATAAACTGCGCTGAGATGAATCTCATCTTTGAAGCAAGATGCATCCCCTGCTTTCTGATATACTTAAAATCCTTTGAAAGATCAGGTTTTAAGAAACATACAGCTTCTCCGAACATCATTCCATTCTTGGTTCCCCCAAAAGACAGAACATCAACTCCTGCGTCGGTTGTAAATGCTTTAAACGGAACATCAAGAGAAACTGCAGCATTAGCTATACGTGCACCATCCATATGCATTAGCAACCCTTTTTCATGTGAAAAATCCGCCAGCTTTTTTATTTCATCAGGTGTATAAACAGTTCCCATTTCGGTTGCCTGTGTGATTGAAATGACTTTGGGTTGAGAATGGTGTTCAAAATCAAAACCATGAATGTGTTTTTCAAGCAATTCAATACTTATCTTACCATTTGAAGTATCAACTGTAAGTACTTTACATCCTGTAAATTTTTCAGGAGCACCACATTCGTCCTGCTCAATATGAGCAGAAAATGCTGTGATAATACTATTCCATGGACGAGTAATCGTACTTAAACCAAGCACATTTGCAGCTGTACCGGTAAACACAAAAAATGTATCTGTATCGGGTCCGAACTGTTCTCTAAAAATCTGCTCCGCCTTTTCAGTATAAATATCAGAACCATAGCCTATTGTGTGGCCCTTATTTATTGAAGTAAGCTCCTTTAATATTTCAGGGTGAACTCCTGCGTTATTATCACTGGCAAATCCTCTTTTTATTTGTTTTTCTTTCATACACCCGTATACTTTATGCACTACCCTCTTTAAATATAAGAGCAGGTTTTATGCTTATTTAAGTCTGGTTTGAAAAAACAGTTATTTATTAATAATATTGGCCATAAACTCCCTTGCAAAATTTACCTGTTCATGCACATATTCAATACCTGCAGGGGTATGATCCTCATTTAATACAGGATGACACAGTTCAAAAGTAAAATAGCCGTTATACCCTATTTCATTCATCAATCCGATGTAATGTGCATAATCAGGTAATGGTTTACTAAAATGATGTTCAAGCACTTTCTGTCTTACTACCTTGTTTTCATCACGGAAATATTCACCACCGTAATGTGAATGCACCTGAAGATTTCCAACAGTGCGGACAGCATTGGCAACATATTCCTTATCGAGGTTCTCAAAAATGGGCAGATCGAGGCAAATCTTAAGCCAGGGCGAATTTACTTCCTTTACCAGGTCATAAGTATCCTTCCAGTGTCTGATAAGTGGAGTATGGTTTTGTAAAGCCATAACTATGCCATTTTCTTCACCCATTCTTGCTGCTTCTGCAAGACATTCTTTAACAAAGTTCCACCTGTCCAGGCGTGTAACAAAGGGATACTGCTTAGTAAAATTAAAATAACCGCTATTATCTCGTACAAAATCATAAGTGCCTGTACTTTCGTGAATCGGAACTCCAGGCCAGGCCGCAAAGAGGCGGACAATCTTTGCTCCCATATCACTTGCCAGCTTAGTTGTTTCGCGTACCATCAGAAGCTGACAAGCTCTGTGTTCGGGCATTGGGCTGGAAAAATCGTTATTAGCCGCCACACAGGGCATTTCCAGACCATATTTTGCAAGTGAATTACGCATTTCTTCTCTTTTGCGCTGGTCAAGGTCCATTGGATTTCCCATAGGGCGCTTGTTATCCAGCTCAATTCCATCAAATCCGTATTCTCTTGCACGTCTGCACAATTCGTCAAAAGAGAGGGCAGTACCCTTGTACCATATGCCTCCGTACGAAATGGAATACAAGCCCAGTTTGATCTTTCCAGTCGTTCCTGCTCTTTGTTCACCGGCAAGGGGACTGGGATTTACGGCCGGAGCCACACTGCCAAACACTGCAGCACCGGCAGCTGCACCGGATGTCTCGATGAATTTTCTGCGGTTCATTGGTTTTCTGTTTTTACAGGTAAATGATTAACCACAAAGACGAATTTTATGTCGACAACAAAGTATATACAAAGACAGACCTGAATATTATCTGGCATTCCCTGCGTATCCTCTGCGCCTTTATACCCTCCTGATCATTATGTATCAGGATCAGGCAGGCTTTGCGCTCTTTGCGGTTAACTCAAGTTAAAGAAGTAAAGATTTCTTTTTTTGCTTTCTAAATGCCATAAGCAGCATTGTAAGTCCAAAAATCAGCATCACAATTCCCATAATAATGTTAACATTGATGCCAAATGACTTAAGATACATCTCGGAATCTGAGATTGTAATAAAACCGAATAATGTAATCAATACTCCAAGTACTGAAAACATAATACCTATTGGGAATCTAATATCTACCATTTTTTTTCCTCCTACCAGAATATAATACTTAGAATAACACAAATCACTCCTACAACCACTGCAAGTCCGACCGGACGATTATACCAGGCAACATCATCTTCGACAGTACGTGGTGTGAGAGAATAAACCAGACCATACAGATCTTTCTCGGATTTCTTCTGCTTCGTGAGTAAAGTCAATGCTACTGTAATAGAAGTACTGACAGTAAACGCAACAATTGCAGTCCAGAAATTCTGAGCCATTTCAACGGGATATGTATGGATTACTCCAATCCATCCTCCTTTAAACAGTGTGGTTGCACCTACCGGAGCAGTAAGCCCATGATGGAGAAGTGCGAGCAGAAATCCGCCCAGTAATCCTGTGAAAGCAGCATGGCCTGTTGTCCGCTTCCAGAACATACCAAGAAAGATTACGGCAAACAAGGGAGCATTGATCAGTGAAAAGATTGTTTGCAGGAAGTCCATTATGTTACCAAACTTGCTGGCAATATATGCAGCACCAATGCTCACAAGAACGCACGCAATTGTAGCGACCCGTCCAACATTAAGATAATGCCTTCCATCAGCATCCTCATTATCTGTACGCTTACGTATGTAACTCTGATAAATATCATATGTCCATACTGTATTAAAAGCAGAAACGTTACCTGCCATACCTGACATAAATGAAGCCAGCAATGCAGTAATACCCAGGCCAAGCACACCAGTAGGCAAATACTGTTTCAGAAGCATAATTATAGTATAATCATAAATAGGTTTCCCGCCTTCGTCGATCGGCAGGGAGAAACCTTTTGAGGGATCATTAAGAAGAACAAGGGCAATAATACCCGGGACAATAATCAGGAAAGGGATGAACATTTTTGGTATTGCACCGATTAACGGTACTTTTCTTGAAGCGGTGATTGACTCTGCCGCGAAAGCCCTCTGCACAATAAGAAAGTTTGTACACCAGTACCCAAATGACAAAACAAATCCTAAACCAAACAGGATTCCAAACCATTCCACTCCCAGGGGATTAGAGGTTGCTTCAGCTGTATATTTCCATGTAGTTGTCCATGTATCAGCAGCATACCCGTTAGCAGTTGTTATTGGTGCCAAGGTCTCTTTCAAACCTAGCCACCCGCCTACATCTTTAAGACTTAAGAACACAAGTGGCAATAATCCTATTACTATTATGAAAAATTGTAAAACCTCATTGTATATTGCAGAAGAAAGACCACCGAGATATGTATAGACGAGAACTATTCCCGCTGATATCCAAAGACTTAAGTTAAAATCCCATCCTAACACTTTTTCCATTAAGATCGCAAGTGCATACATTGAAATCCCTGAGGCAAGTATTGTCATTACAGCAAACAGAATGGCATTCAACCCTCTTGTCTTTTCATCATACCTTAGTTTCAGGTATTCAGGTACCGATCTGGCTTTTGATCCATAATAGAATGGCATCATAAAAAGGGCAAGGAAGATCATGGCCGGAATAGCACCAATCCAGTAAAAATGGGTGGTTAACATTCCATACTTCAGACCAGAGCCTGTCATACCCATCACCTCAAGTGCACCAAGGTTGGTTGAAATAAAAGCCAGACCGGCAACCCACGCAGGCATCGATCTGCCGGCTTCAAGAAAGGCATTGGCATTTTTCATGTATTTCCTTAGAAACCAACCGACACCAAGTACAAATACAAAGTAGATCATCATAATAAGATAATCTATCCAACTTAGTTCAACTTTTTCTAGCATAGTTAAAGGATTTTAGATTTTCGATCTTGGAGCATTATTAAATAAAGTAGGTTGCAATAGATGATTAGAAAAATATTTTACATAGAAGAAAGTAAAAATACTTATTAAGATCGATTTTCAAAATATTGAATAATAATTTTTTAATGACCGGATGAATTCTTTAATAAATTGATGATTATTTATATTTGTACAAACCGAAGTGTGAAAACCAGATATTTCATATTTATCTCATACAAAGGAACTTGCTATCACGGATGGCAGGTACAGCGAAACTCAGTAACGGTACAGAAAATCCTGGATGATGCATTAAGTCTGATTCTTGGCGAAAAAATAGTGACTACAGGTGCAGGAAGAACCGATACCGGAGTACATGCCAGGATTTTCTGTGCTCATTTTGACACTGTTTCTACTGATCTCGCAGTCAGAAAAAATCTTGAGCACAGGCTTAACCGATTTCTTCCTGAAGATATTTCTGTTACAGCTGTCAGACAGGTAGTAACCGGTGCACATGCCAGGTACAGCGCAATATCCAGAACGTACAAGTATTATATTACCCGAACAAAAGATCCGTTCAGGGATGATTCGAGCTGGCTGATTGGCGGTCACATTGATATTGAATCGATGAAAAATGCGTGCAATTTGCTTTCGGAATATACCGATTTTACAAGTTTCTGTAAAATGCACTCGAATGTAAAAACAAATACCTGCAAAATATATCACGCCAGCTGGGAAGAGGAAGGAACCATGATGGTTTTCACAATAAAAGCCGACAGGTTTCTCAGAAATATGGTAAGAGCAATTGTCGGTACTATGGTTGAGATAGGGCTGGGGAAAAAAGATCTGAATGATTTCGTTTCTATAATCCTGGCAAAAGATCGGTCAAGAGCCGGAAAATCTGCGCCTGCCAAGGGACTTTTTTTAACCGGTTTAGAATACCCGGAAGAGATATTTGTTTAAAGATTATCATCATTCCATATCTCCCACGACTTCTCTGCCTGTATGTGAAGCATTTTCAGCCCGCTGATTATTTTGCAACCTCTCTCCTGCCCCATTTTCAAAAATGAAGTGATCTCCGGATTATACACAAGATCAAACAGAATATGCTTCTCGTTAAGAAGATCATAGTTCAGCTCAGGCTTACTTTCAATATCGGGATACATTCCCAGCGGGGTTGTATTGACAATTAGCTCAACAGCTTTTAGTACTTCTGCAGTAACCTCCTGATATTCAAGTACATCATTTTTCTTTTTCCTGGACACCAGTTTGTAATCAAGTCCCAGTTTTTTAATGACATAGCATACAGCCATCGAGCTTCCTCCTGTACCAAGAATCAAGGTATTCCTTACACCTGTTAAATTCGGAAGCAATGTTTCTCGTATTCCCACAATATCAGTATTATAACCTTTAATTTCAACCATGTCCGGCAGTCTCCTTATTTTAAGTACATTAACTGCTCCTATTTCTGAGGCTTCAGGATCAACCACGTCAATATATTTCATTATTTCCGTTTTATACGGAATTGTCACATTAAGTCCGCTCAGATCAGGATTGGAAGTAATTAGTTCCTGAAACCGGTTAAGATTGATTAAGGGATAATTTTCATATGAGCAATCTTTAATATGCTCATTTTTAAATTTTTCGGTAAAATATTTCTTTGAAAAAGAATGCCCGAGAGGATTGCCAATTAGGCCAAATTTTCTCATTGCACAGATTTATAGATGACTGTAGCTGCCTTGATCCGGTAATGAGGGTTATGGTTGTTTCAGATCATCAGGCAGGAAAGTAAAGAATGTATCGCCACGGAGACCACAACGAAGGGATTCCAGGGGTATGATTTCATTCGGAGCAATATTTCCAAGATTGACATTGGCTCCGAAATTCCTGATAAACCAAACTTGCTGGGATTTTAGCGGTGCTTCCCATATAACATTGTCAAATCCTACATTTTCAGAGATTGTATTAATAAGATGGGTATTGACAGAGCCGTCATCATTATAAATCCCGATGGTGCCCGACTCACGTGCCTCTGCAATAACTTTTACAGAACCGGCTTCCAGTTCAGCTTTCATCATGGCAACCCACTCATCCGGAGTATAGATAACATCCTTTTTCTTGGATCCTACTTCGGATATCACAGTACCTCTTTCAGCAAGACGACTTATGTATTCAAGTTTTTTATTGTGTTCCAGGTCGTAGGAACCATCAGATACTTCAACAAGGTTAATTTCATATTTATCAAGAAATCCGAGAAATTCAGTGAACATATTTCTTATTACAAATGCTTCAAATAATGTGCCTCCAAAATAGGGGACAGTATCATTTACCTTGTATATCTTTACTTTCTTATCAAGATCAGGTGTCAGGAGAGATGTTCCGAATCCCAGTTTTACGTAGTCAGTATATAGGCTCCCAACTGACATAAAGTCTTCAGCCTCTCTGATGCTCAAACCTTTGTCCATAACCATTGTAATACCTGAAACCCGGGGTTTATCAGGTCTGTCGGGAATAAAAGGGAGTATCATTTTCATATTATACTTAAAGAATGAATCAGAACTCAGATCAGGTTATTGCTCTCAAGTAGTTTTCTGATTCTCCGGTTGAACATAGTATACGGGAAAAGATCGTTAAAGTCAGCGAAAAGATCTTTATCCATTTCAATAGCCATTGTCAAATGTTTGTATGCTTTATCTGTGCTTCCTGTATGAATATGAAATGAAGCAAGAAGATAGTTTATGCCGGGTACATCACCAACAATCTTATAAGCCTGTTCAAGATAGGGAAGTGCTTTTCGTGCAAAACCTTCCATGAGTACAATTTTTCCGAGATCTAACCATACTTCATTATAATAAGGATCAAGTTTAAGTGCTTCCCTGTAACACCTCAATGCTGCCTTTTTTTCTCCTTTAATATGGTGTGCTTTACCAAGAATGAACCATATTTCAGGATTTTCATCATCAAGTCTCACGGCTTTTCTTAAAAAAATAAGACTATCATCTGAATCTCCTGTACTCAGAGCTATAATTCCCAGGCCAAACCATGGCTCTGCAAATTCAGGAGCGAGTTCAATTGCATCCTGATAATATTTTTTTGCAAGACTTATTTCGTTCGTCTTTTCATAACATTCTGCAAGATAAGTCATTGCCTCGAAGCTATCAGGCTCATTTTCGAGATATTCATGATAAACCGTAATCGCTTCCGGATACCTTTCAAGGTTACTCAGTATATTACCTTTATTAAAGAGTGCAAAGGCATTATGAGGATTAATTGCCAGCGCATAATCATATGCTTCAAGAGCTTTTTCAGACTTTTCCAGTTTGTTGAAGATAATCCCCATATTATACCATGCACTGTCGGAAAAAGGCTCTTCTTCAAGGTACTTCAGATAATAGTGTATACTGTTTTCAAAATCTTCTGTCTTTTCGTATGCATATGCCAGATCGTAAAGATGCGCGAAAAACTCGGGTTCCAGTTCAATAAGTTTAAGCAGATAAGGTATTAAATGTTCATAGTAATTAAGGTTCTGCAGGACTGATGTAATTGCAAAAAGGATGTTTTCAATGTCGTCAGAATCGAGAGTCAGAGAATAGTCAAACATCTTTTTTGCACCCTGAATGTCTCCAAGCATCCCCAGTGCTGTTCCTTTTGCTATATAAATCTCATGATTGCCTGGCTCTATATTTTCAAGTTTCCTGAGAATCCTCAGAGTTTCCACGGCACGGCCTCTATCAAGCAATACCCTGGCTTTTCTCAGTTGAATTGACACGGAATTTGGATGTTGTTCGGAAGCAAGTGTTGCCGCCTCAAAAGCTTTTGCAGAATTGTTACTTTCTATATAGTAATCAATAATTGATTCAAATTCAATAACATCGAAGAAATAACTTTCATTATTCTTCCTCATCCTTTCAAACTTCCGGACAGCATTCTTTACTTCTTCTTCAAAGGAAAATCCAAACTTTTCGTCTTCCATGTTTGCCAAGTAATGAATACAAAAATAATAACATTTTTAATAAGCTGTTTAATCTCATATTCAATTATTAACATTTTGGTATTTTTTTATACATTTAAATTACAATAGAATACATGTAACAGGTGATGGTTTTATAATTTTTTATAACCAGTACGCAACCAAATGACATGAATTTTCATCTATGAATTATAAATTGGTTTTATTAACCCCTATACCCAATTTACCCTAGAATTAACCTAAATTCTACCTTCGAAGAACCGGGCTTTGACCCGGTTTTTCATTTAATATTAATATATTTGTGACAATATTTTTCCAATAAATCCGGGATATGAAAAGAATACCAGTTAACATCTCGATATTTTCTATTGTCTTGTTTATGCTGGTCTGTTTATCTGACTGTAAAAAGACTGAAAATCCCATCAAATACCCTCTGGGAACCTTTCCTGATACAGTAATCAATCTTTCAGATATTAACTCAGCATATGATGATTACAATGCAGCTCTATTTGAGTTATATGGTGATATCCAGATCGTTTTTTCCAGTAACAGGGGAAGTTCAGGGGGGCAGTTTGATCTTGAACAGGGAATTATTTCAGTTGTATTTGACCAGACAAACGGGAATTTCGGTCTTGGAGCTGAAGTTACAGATGATTCGTTTCTGGCTAACCTCTTCTTACAGGCAATTACAACCGGAAATGACTTTGGACCCTACCGATTTTTCAGTTCCCTCGACGGATTTGAATATTTACTTCTGTCGTCTGTAAGTGGGGAGGGGGATCTTGATTTTTATTACCTCAAACACCTTCCAGCCTTTGGCACATCCATACCTTCAATTGACGGGCCTTTCCCTGCCAGTCTGCTCAATACCTCTTCTGATGATGCATACATCTGTTTTGACACAAATAAGGATACAGTCTATTTTTCATCAAACCGAGATGGTAATTTTGAAGTTTTCCTGCATTCAAGGCCATCAGAAACAAACATTGATACATGGCTGAACCTTGAGTATGCTTCTTCGGTAAAGGTCGACAGCATAAACAGCACAGACAACGATAAATGTCCTTTTATCTGGAGAAATGTAATGGTATTTGCATCTGACCGCCCCGGAGGAATAGGTGGTTATGATTTGTACTATTCACCTTTTCGCAATGGGAAATGGAGTTCTCCGGTTAATTTTGGTCCGGATATTAACACAACTTCAGATGAATACAGGCCGGTAATCGGATCACATCAAGATTTCACCAATAATTTCATGATATACTCGTCCAACCGGCCCGGAGGCAAAGGTGGTTATGATCTCTATTTCACAGGAGTTGAATTTCCTGATTGATAAATAATTATATTAATAGTGTCTCTTCTTAGCGGCCATAAGTGTGTTACGCAACAGCGAGACTCTTGTCATCGGACCTACTCCACCGGGAACTGGTGTAATATAGGAGCACTTTGGAGCAACATTTACAAAATCAACATCACCAACAAGTTTCCATCCTGACTTTGACTCAGGGGAAGATACACGGGTTGTTCCAACATCTATTACCACAGCTCCCGTTTTAATCATTTCGGCTTTTACAAAGGACGGTGATCCCAGTGCAGCAATAATAATATCTGCCCTTAATGTAAAATCCTGAAGGTTTTGTGTTCGGCTGTGAGCCACAAGAACAGTGGCATCCATACCTTTCTGGGAAAGAAGGATACTGACAGGCCTTCCGACAATGTTGCTCCGACCCAGAACAACACACATTTTACCTGATGTTTGAATCTGGTATCTTTTAACCAGCTCAACTATACCATAGGGAGTTGCAGGCAGATACCCTGGAAGACCAACAACCATTCGCCCCATATTTACAGGATGGAATCCGTCAGCATCTTTCGAAGGATCAATGGCCTCAATAACATTGTTCTCAGATATATGATCAGGTAAGGGGAGTTGGACTATAAAGCCGTCAATATCATTATTATTATTCAGTTCAGAAATATTCTTCAACAGATCTGCTTCAGATATATCTTTTGCCAGTCGTATAAGTGTGAAATTGAATCCCACCTCTTCGCAATCCTTTGCTTTATTTGCAACATATGTTTCGCTCGAACCATCATTTCCCACAAGAATTGCAGCCAGATGAGGGGGATTTTTCCCTTCATTCTGAATTTTTAAGACTTCTGCAGCTATTTCATGTTTTATCTGTGCTGCAATTTTTTTCCCGTCTATAATACTGTACATACCAATATTTATTTTCTACCCGCCATTCCGGGAATATTACCACCTTTTGTCGCCATTTTCATCATTTTACGGGTTTCATCGAATTGTTTAAGAAGTTTGTTTACTTCCTGAACTGTGGTACCGCTACCCATGGCAATTCTTTTTCGACGGCTCCCATTAAGGACTACAGGATTGACTCTCTCTTCAGGTGTCATGCTTTTTATGATTGCTTCAATACTTTTAAATGCATCATCGTCAATATCAAGATCTTTTATTGTTTTTCCCACACCCGGGATCATTGACATAAGATCTTTTACATTACCCATTTTCTTGATTTGTTGAATTTGAGTTATGAAATCGTTAAAATCAAACTGGTTTTTTGCAATTTTTTTCTGCAGTTTTCTTGCTTCTTCGGTGTCATACTGTTCCTGTGCTTTTTCGACCAGGGAAACGATATCTCCCATCCCGAGGATTCTATCCGCCATACGCCCGGGATAAAAGATATCTATTGCATCCATTTTCTCGCCTGAGCTTACAAACTTTATAGGTTTGTTCACAACTGATTTAATTGAGAGGGCAGCACCACCGCGTGTGTCCCCGTCAAGTTTTGTCAGAACAACTCCGTCAAAATTCAGGCGTTCATTAAATTCCTTTGCAGTGTTCACAGCATCCTGCCCGGTCATTGAATCGACAATGAAGAGTACTTCATGGGGATTTACCGCTTCCTTCACAGAAGATATCTCTTTCATCATCTCTTCATCAATGGCTAGACGTCCTGCAGTATCTATAATTACAACATCATATCCTTTGGCTTTTGCCTCTTTCACTGAATTCCTGGAAATCTGAACCGGATTCATGTTTTCATCTTCCGAATAAACAGGTACTTCAATCTGTGTTCCGATAATCTTAAGCTGCTCAATAGCAGCTGGACGGTAAACATCGCCAGCTACAAGAATAGGATTTCTACCTCTTTTACTCTTTACCCATTTTGCCAGTTTTCCGCTGAAAGTTGTTTTACCTGAACCCTGGAGACCTGCGATTAATATTATGGCAGGATTGATCTTAATGTTAATATCAGTTTTTTCACCACCCATCAGTTCGACCAGCTCATCGTGGACTATCTTGATCATCATCTGCGACGGATTGATCGACTTAAGCACATCCTGACCTAATGCTTTTGCCTTAATAGAATCGGTAAACTGCTTGGCAATTTTAAAGTTAACGTCCGCATCCAGTAATGCTCTCCGAACCTCCTTCAGCGTTTCAGCAACATTTATTTCGGATATTCTGCCCTGACCTTTCAGGATTTTAAAGGATTTCTCCAGACGTTCACTTAAATTTTCAAACATAGGGGAACAAATATTATTTAGTTGTTACAAAATACTACATTCTTTCCGGCATCTCAATACCCAGAAGCCACATTCCTGAATAAATAACCTCACTTATGATCCCGGACAAGATCAATCTGAAATTTCTTAATGCTTTATCCTCTTCTCCCAGGATTGAAAAATCGTGGTAAAACTGGTTATATTCCTTTGAAACATCGTAGCAATAATTCGCGATCACAGCCGGGTTGTAAACTGATGCTGCTTCTTTTACTGTATCAGCAAATCTCCTCAGAAGTTTAATCAGTTCTATCTCTTTTTTCCCCGGCTTTGCCATGGTTATAATTGCTGTATCAGGAATAATGCCCATTTGTTCGGCCTTGCGGAAAACCGATTTTATCCTTGCATATGTGTATTGAATAAACGGGCCTGTGTTTCCATTGAAATCAATTGATTCTACCGGGTTAAATGTCATGTTTTTCCTTGGATCAACTTTAAGGATAAAATACTTCAGGGCACCAAGCCCTATTTTTCTAAAGATATCTTCCTTCTCTTCCCGGGAATAATCCGATAATTTACCCAGTTGCAGGGATACTTCTTTAGCCGTTTCTTTCATCTCTTTTATCAGGTCGTCAGCATCGACAGTGGTACCTTCACGCGATTTCATTCTGCCTTCGGGTAATTCAACCATTCCATATGAAAAATGAATTAATCCCTCTGACCATTTGTATCCTAATTTATGCATAATTGCCCTTAGCACCTGAAAATGGTAATTCTGTTCATTTCCAACTACATAAATGGTCTTATCGAATCCATAATCATTAAAACGTGCTACAGCAGTACCAAGATCCTGTGTGATATAAACAGCTGTTCCATCAGAACGAAGGAGTAGCTTCTGATCAAGTCCCTCGGAAGTCAAATCTACCCATACTGAGTTGTCGCTATGCCTGTAAAGGATATCATTGTCAAGTGCTGAAAGAACAATTTCCTTACCTGTTCTGTAAGTATCTGATTCATAATAAATTTTATCAAAATCTACTCCAAGCATTTCATATGTTTCATCAAATCCGGCATAAACCCATGAATTCATCATCTGCCAGAGATCAACAACCTCTTTTTCGCCTGATTCCCACTTAATTAACATCTCTCTTGCCTGATGCATCAATGGAGCGTAGTTTCTGGCTTCAGATTCTGATATTCCCTTAAGCATTAATTGTTCAATCTGTGCTTTATACTCCTTTTCAAATATCACATAATATTTTCCGACAAGATGGTCTCCTTTAATTCCTGATGACTGAGGAGTCTCTCCATTGCCATACTTCTGCCACGCAAGCATTGATTTACAGATATGTATTCCCCTGTCGTTTACTATATTGGTTTTAATGACTTTATGTCCGCATGCTGAAAGGATACGGAAAAGTGAATATCCGAGCAGATTGTTACGGATATGACCCAGATGCAATGGTTTGTTAGTGTTGGGTGATGAATACTCAACAAGGATTATTTCAGTTTCTTGCACCCTGCAGTCCCTGAACAGGTCTTTCTCTGTTATTGTATTGCTGAAATAGTCTATCCACCAGATGTCGGAGATTTCAAGGTTAAGGAATCCTTTAATAACATTGTAATCTGAAATAGCAGGAAAATTACTCTTCAGATAGTCACCAATTTCTTTGCCGGTTCGCTCCGGTGTGTTTTTAGAAAAACGTAGCAAAGGAAAAACCACGAGTGTAAAGTCACCTTTGAAGTCTTTTCTTGTCTCCTGAATTTGTATAAGATCATCTGCTACATTGTTATCATAAAGGAATCTAACAGCCTCTTTAATTTTATCCTTAATAACAATCTCCATAATTGTCAGCAAATTTACGCCTGCAAATATAACATTTTAAAAATATTGCCGTATAATGTATAAGTCAATGAATACATGATCTGCAGGATTTTGTTAATCATAATTGGAACAGAGTATTTATATGAACAGACCGAATTATTTGACTACTGTTCAATTCTTTTTGATGAAGGGTTAAGCTTAAGTTGAAAAGAAATTATATTTTTGATTTATGGTAATAAAATTCAGGAGCAGGAAAAAAATGAAGGAGTCAAGTATAACAGAACTGACAAATATTTTTGTTGAACCAACGGAAAAAACTCCGTTGATTGATTTTAATCATCTGACAGGAGAACTTATACTGTCGGGTAAGTCTATACCCGTAAATGCAATAAAGATTTTTGAACCTGTCTATGAGTGGGTAACCGAGTATGTCAAGAATCCACGACATACAACAAATCTAAGATTAAATCTTGAGTACTTTAACACTGCATCATCGATATGGCTTGCAAAAATAGTTAAAGCCCTTGCCGGAATACAAAATCATGAATATGTTCTATTTCTGCATATCTATTTCCCGATTGAAGATTTCGAAGATATTGATGATATCAAGGACGATCTGAGTCCTGTAATTGACGTTATCAGTAATGCTACCGTTAGCGTTGGACTGAAGATTTACGGAACTGATGAAAGCGGGAAGATCATTAAGGAATCCATGATTTTTATATAGTCCATCATATAATCCTTCAAATAGTCCTTCCTTTTTTAATTTCTCTCATTAACAAGAGTATCTTTTAATTTTTTGGCCTAACTTTATTACGCCATTTTATTGCATTATACCATGCGAACTATAAGCTTAATATTGATTTCAATTATTATTGCTATGGAAACGTATTCCCAGAACAGGTCGGTTGACAGGCAACCGGTTGCTGCAGGTAGATTTTACGCGGCAAATAAAGAAACACTTATAAGAGATATTTCGGAGCTCTTCAGCAGCTGCGTTAAGATATCCGGGAATCCTAAAGTCAAAGCCATAATCAGCCCCCATGCAGGTTATGTTTTCTCCGGAAAGGTTGCTGCTTCGGCTTTTTCTGCTGTCGATCCCAATAGTCCGATAAAAAATATCTTTATTATAGGATCCAGCCATGTCATGGCATTCGACGGCGCATCAGTATATAATTCCGGTGATTTTATCACTCCTCTCGGGAAAATTATTGTAAACAAAGAAATAGCCAATAAACTGAAAGATGAGAACAAGATCTTTCACTTTCCGGAAACAGCTCATATACAGGACCATAGCCTTGAAGTACAGATACCATTCATACAATATTATTTCACATCCGAACCTATGATTATACCAATAATAATAGGCACTAACAATATCAGCAGCATAAAAAAAATAGCAGAAGCATTGAGACCCTGGTTTACAGCAGAAAATCTGTTTGTTATAAGCAGTGATTTTTCACATTATCCATCTTACAGGAATGCAGTCGAAACAGATAACTCAACTGCTAACAGTATTGTATCAGGAAATCCCCAGGTATTCCTCAATACAATTAAGGAAAATTCGTACAAAAGAATCCCCGGTTTATCTACCTGTATGTGTGGCTGGACATCCGGACTGCTCCTTTTGTACCTGTCTGAGGGTAATGATCAGCTTGAATATAAACGGATCCACTACTGTAATTCAGGTGATTCACCTTATGGCAGCAAGGATGAAGTTGTTGGTTATCACGCAATTGCCCTATGTGAGAAAAATAGTATCCCGGAAGAAAATCGGAATTTAAGTGAGGAAATAAATCTTTCTGAAGATGAAGCTCAGGAGCTTTTCTCTATCGCACGTAACAGCATCCGGTCGATGTTGTATGATAAAAAAAGAATCTCGTTAGATGAAAAAAATCTCCCGGAAGTTTTTAAAAAACAACTTGGTGCATTTGTTACATTAAAAATAGATGGAAAACTGAGAGGTTGTATCGGAAGATTCACTTCATCTGATCCTCTGTATGAAGTTGTATCAGCATCCGCTCTTTCTTCTGCATTTGAAGATATGCGTTTTTCTCCATTGACAAAAGAGGAGTATGAGAAAACTGATATTGAGATAACCCTCCTTGGCCCATTAAGGAAAATAAATGATATAAAGGAAATTATTTTAGGTAAACATGGTATATATATAAAAAAAGACTACCATACAGGGACAATGCTACCGCAGGTTGCCACAGAAAATGGCTGGAGTATAGAAGAATTTCTTGGTTACACCTCACGTGATAAAGCTGGATTGGGTTGGGATGGATGGAAGAATGCAGAGTTATATATTTACGAGGGGATTGTTCTTGAAGAAAATAAAAAGTAACTATGTATCATGTCATTGGAACAGGCTTAACGGCAATAATCTTATACCTACTTAGTTACTTTTTTTACCGGACTGGTTTTTATTCAGTACAGATTCACAGGAAGTTCTGGAACTCAATCCTTGCAATAACATTTCTTGTCACTGCACTTGCAGGTTTATTTCTTGCACTTCAGATAACCTATAAATGGAATATTCCCATTATCAAATCAGTCCTCAGGTGGCACGTTGAGTGTGGTGCAGGACTGGCAACTACTGGTCTATTTCACTTCATCTGGCATTTGTCATATTTCAAAAGGCTGTTCGAAAAACAGGACAAACCTCTTTCAGACAGTGTATCATGGAAAAACGGATCAACAGATATTGCTCTGAATTTATTTGTTATTGGTTTTGTAAGCTCCTCATTTCAACTTTTACTTATCAGGGAGATGATGAACATCTCCGGCGGGTATGAGCTCATAACCGGAACATTCCTGGGTTCATGGTTGATCGGATCAGCAGCAGGTGCTGTAATCGCAGGAAAATCAAACCTGAATGATCTGAAAAAAATAAATCTCATCTTTTCAACCAGCCCTTTGATTTCAATTTTTCTATTAATCCTGCTTTCACGACTTTTCCTTGAGACAGGAGAAACTCCTTCATTTCTTGAAAGCATGATATTCACATTTCTTGTGTTGATTCCCTTTTGTATTGTTTCGGGCTTCACTTTTATTAAACTAATCTCTGCTGCAGCAACTGAAAAAAAATATGTTCCCGGTAAATCCTTTTCATTAGAAACAATAGGTGGAATTGTCGCAGGTATTATGATTTCAGTCTTAGGTGCCGGTTTCCTGAACACGTATCAAATGATCTTATTGCTGATCACTTCAGCTTTATCATATGTCATCTTATCATTTATTGTAAAGATCGCAATAGTTAAAGTTATCACCCGGATATTATTATTTATGGTGTTTATTACTCTTATAATTTCTAACCCTGATATTCTTTTCAGGAGTCTTCTCCTGCCAGGTATCAAGATAACCGGAACTAAGGAGACACCTTATGGTAATATCACAACAGGAGAATACAGTGGTGAGCAGAGTGTTTATTACAATCAGCGGCTTCTTTCTTATCACGACGATGTAATTGAAAGAGAAGAAAATATACACTATGCCATGCTTCAAAGTACTGAACCTGAACGGGTACTTCTTATCTCAGGGTCGATAAATTCGCATATTCCTGAGATATTTAAATACCCGGTACACGAAATCGTATATGTTGAGCGGGATCCTGCACTGATAAGAATAGAACAAGGATTTACAGAGAAATATCAAGATCTGCATATTGAGAATAACGATGCTTTCAGATATATGAGAAATACTGAGAAAATGTTTGATGTAATAATTCTGCTGCTTCCGCCTCCCTCCTCTCTCCTTCTAAATAAGTATTACACTACAGAGTTCTTTAATATTGTAAGTAAAAGGCTTAACTCCGGAGGCATATTTATGTGCTCTCCGGGTATTTCAGCAGACTATCTTAACAAAGAATCTGTAAAACTGTATTCATCGATTTATAACAGCCTTTCAGATACATTTAAGAATATTATACCTGTTGAAGGTCACAAACTCTATTTTATTGCTTCAGATCATACTGTGTCAACATCATTCTGTGAACTTGCAGAAATGAAAAAAATTAAAAATATTTATGTAAGCCAGGACTTTCTGGCTGATGATCTTATTAAATCAAAGTCTGAAGAAATATTGTCATTAATGGACAGAAGCATAAGCAAAAACAGATCTTTTTACCCTATAGCATGTTTCTTTTATCAATCATATAATCTAAGTAAGAGCCTTCATGAGAAGACCCCCGCAATAATCTTAATGATAGTACTCTTTGCACTACCAGTATTTCTGATAAAAAGAAGGAACATACTTATGTATTCCTGTGCCTCTGCGCTTGCAGGATTTGAGATTATTGTACTTCTGATACTTCAGCTTACTGCAGGAAACATGTACCAGCTTACAGGTCTTATCATAGCCGGACTTATGACCGGTCTGGCTATTGGCTCAGGAGTAAATCTCAGGATTTTGAACAGCCTTCATCTTAGAATCAAAACTATCGTACTTGTGCTTTTTTATCTTGCAACAGGATTATTAGTAAATCAGATAACGGAAATGAGATCTGCATTCCTTGTAACCATTCTACTTGTTTCCATAACATTTATTCCTTCCATAATAACCGGACATATGTTCCGTGTACTGACACTTGGTCCGGAAAATAATCCGGACTCATCTGCTGTTTACAGTGCTGATCTTGCCGGATCGGCCTTAGGTTTCATACTTATTTCAGGACTTATTATCCCTACCCTTGGAATCAGGTCTTCCATCTTTATTTTAGCCGCACTGGTTTTTACCGGTTTTCTTTCCTGTTCAACGGGAAATAAGCGTTAGTTTTATTACTTTTGACATATAATTGCGTTGTACGATGCAAAGTATGAGATATGATAAAAGCAAACGTGAATTTCTAAAAAAGTGCATGGCTTTTTCAACAGGGATGATTTGTCTGCCGTGTTCGGAAATCCTCTCTGAGATTATGAGTGGTGATCAGAAAACCAACAGAAGAATAGCTATGTTCCAGGAGGAGACTGCCAGGGGGATAATGTGCCATATTTGTCCTAATGAATGTGTACTCAAGGAGGGTGAATTGAGTGAGTGTAATAACCGCAAAGTAATTAAATCAAAGCTTTATACTCTGGCTTTTGGTAATCCATGTTCAGCCAATGTTGATCCTGTGGAGAAGAAACCCCTTTATCATTTCCTGCCCGGATCAAGGGCATTTTCAATAGCAACAGCAGGATGTAATATGGTGTGTTTAAATTGTCAGAATTGGGCAATCTCACAAACAAGTCCGGATAAAACAAGAAACTACGATCTGATGCCCGAAAAAGTAGTTGAAGAATCAATCAGTAAAGGCTGCAGATCAATAGCTTATACTTATTCCGAGCCAGTAACTTTTTATGAGTATGTTTATGAAACTGCTCTTCTTGCCAGGAAGGCAGGCATTAAGAATATCGTTAAATCGAACGGTTATATTTACGAAGAACCACTGAGAAAACTTTGCAGTGTCATTGATGCAGCCAACATCGATCTGAAATCATTCAACAACAGCACCTATCTCAGACTTACCGGGGGAAAACTCCAGCCTGTCCTTGATGCTCTCAAAATCTATAAAGAAATGGGAGTCTGGCTTGAGATTACAAATCTTATTGTACCTAACTGGACAGATAACTTTGATGAGATTCGCAGTATGTGCAGATGGCTGAGCGATAACGGATTTAATAAAACTCCGATACATTTCAGCAGGTTCTACCCTACATATAAACTTGAGCAGTTACCTCCCACCCCTGTCGAAGTTCTGGAAAAAGCATCAGAAATTGCCGCTGAAGAAGGATTAATTTATGTTTATACAGGCAATGTTCCCGGCAATGAACATTCTGATACAAAGTGCCCTAAGTGCGGAGCAACGGTTGTTGTGAGACAGGGTTACAGAATTGCCTCAAACACTATCAAAGATGGTAAATGTCATAAATGCGGCACAACCATTGACGGGATCTGGAACTGATAACAGGTAAGCCATAGAAATAATACCAACTCTTTTCCACTTACATGAATCACCAGGAGGTAAAAGATCGCATAAATAAGTTAAGGAGGGAAATTAATAAGCATAATCATCGCTATTATGTTCTAAACCAGCCTGTTATATCAGATCTCGAGTATGATCTTCTTGTTAATGAACTGGAGAATCTAGAAAAAAAATATCCGGAATTAGTTACAATTGATTCACCAACACGCATAATAGGCAGTGATCTGATAAATGAGTTCAGGCAATTTGATCACAAATACCCAATGCTTTCTCTTGGTAATACCTATTCAGAAGAAGAACTCAGGGATTTTGATCTCAGGGTAAGGAAGACCGTACAGGGACCTGTCAGATATGTTTGTGAACTTAAATTTGACGGCACATCTATAAGTATAACATATAACAACGGTGAGATTACAAGGGCAATAACAAGAGGCGATGGTAACAGAGGTGACGATGTTACTCAGAATGTTAAAACAATCAATAGCATTCCCCTCAGGGTATCAGGGAAAAAAGTACCGGATGAATTTACTATCAGAGGTGAGATACTGATGTCGCATGAGGTCTTTGATCAGCTTAATGAAGCAAGGATTAAAATGGGGATAGACCCATTTGCTAATCCGCGTAATGCGGCAGCTGGCACTCTGAAGTTACTTGATCCTGGGGTGGTTGCATCCAGAAAACTGGATTGTTTCTTCTATTTTCTTCTTGGTGAATACTTACCATACAAGAATCATTATGATAACCTTATGGCGGCATCAGAATGGGGATTCAAAGTGCCTGAAAGCATAAGGGTCTATGATAGTATCGATGAAGTAATTCAATTTATTACTGTATGGGAGACGGAAAGAAAATATCTACCTTATGATATTGACGGTGTGGTAATAAAAGTAAATTCTCTTGATCACCAGAAGGAGCTTGGATTTACTGCCAAATCACCCCGTTGGGCAATAGCCTACAAATATAAAGCCGAACAGGCATTAACCAGGTTGTTATCTGTCTCTTTTCAGGTGGGAAGAACAGGAACTGTTACACCTGTAGCTAACCTGGAGCCCGTTTTTCTTGCAGGATCAACCGTTAAACGTGCTTCGCTTCATAATGCTGATCAGATAACACTTCTCGATCTGCATTTAAATGATATGGTTTATGTTGAAAAGGGCGGTGAGATAATACCCAAGATAATCGGAGTTGATCATACTTACAGAAACGATAAAAGTAAAAAGATTGAATTCATTTCTTACTGTCCGGAATGCGGGACACCACTTGTGAAGAATGAAGGAGAAGCAAATCATTTTTGTCCGAACTATCTTCATTGTCCTCCCCAGATTAAAGGCAGAATCGAACATTTCATAAGCAGAAAGGCGATGGACATAGATGGTCTTGGCGAAGAGACTGTTGACCTTTTGTATAATAAGGGACTTATTAAAAATATAGCTGATCTTTACGATCTTGAGGTCTCACAACTATTACCACTTGAACGTCTTGGAGAGAAGTCTGCTTCAAATATTCTCAAAAGTATTGAAAGATCAAAAGCAACACCTTACAAACGTGTTCTATATGCACTTGGGATAAGACATGTAGGTGAAACAGTAGCAAAAACAATTGCAGAAAGATTCAGGTCGATAGATGATCTTATGAAAGCCGGTATTGATCAGTTAACTAGTATTCGTGAAATAGGTCCAAAGATCGCAGAAAGTATTGAATTATTTTTTAATGATCAGGAAAACCTTGAGATAATCAGGCGTCTTAAATCAGCAGGTATTAATCTCAGCGAAAAAACAGACAAAGAGCAACAGGGAAAAGCACTCGAAGGTAAAACAGTTGTAATTTCCGGTACATTCAGGATGCATAGCCGTGATGAATATAAATTGCTTATAGAAAAAAATGGCGGGAAAAATGCATCTTCGGTTTCTGGTAATACATCATTCATCCTTGCAGGAGAAAATATTGGTCCGACTAAAAAGGATAAGGCAGGCCAACTTGGAGTTCCACTGATTAATGAAACAGAATTCCTTAAAATAATTGGAGAATAATAATCCGAAATAGACTATTTACATTATTAAAAAAATTTTAGGTTTGTAAAATGGTTTTATTCGAAAATATCCGACTGAAAATTGGTAATTATATTCTTTCCCGGAAGAAATCAAGGGACAGAAGAAAAATATCATATACCAATATTAGTCAGATTAAAAATATCGGTATTGTCTGGGATGCATCCAGGTCGCAGGAATTCCCTTCCCTCTCGGGTTTCATCCTTAAGATGAAGGAAAGAGGTATTAATGTTAAGATAATAGGTTACTATCCCGGGAAAATCTTACCTGATATGTATACTGCCATAAGATACCTTTCCTGTATCAGGGAAAATGAGTTAAATTATTTTTTTATCCCGGTTACACCTGATGCTGATCAATTTATTCATAATCGCTTTGATATTCTTATTGATATAAATTTCAAAAAGGTATTTCCACTTTATTTCATATCATCATTATCTGAAGCATGCTTTAAGGTGGGATTATCTGATAACAAACCTGAACAGTCACCTTTTGACCTTATGATTGACTGCAAAAACTCAGTAAATATAGATGATTACCTTTATCAGGTATTACATTATCTTGAAATGATAAATTCAGGACCAGACATAATTGTTAATAGATAAGCAAAAAATGAAAAGGCTAAAAGGAACTGGTGTTGCTATTGTCACACCGTTTAAGAACGACTCCAGTATTGATTTTACAGCTCTGGGTCGAATAATTGATCATGTTATTGCCGGTGGAGTCAACTACATTGTTGCCATGGGTACCACCGGTGAATCTGTTACCCTTACCAGGGATGAAAGGAGAGCTTTAATATCTTATGTTCTTGAAGCTATTGATAAACGTGTACCCCTGATAGTCGGTATTGGCGGTAATAATACGCAGGAAGTTATCAACTTCATAAAACACATAAGCTTAAAGGGGGTTGATGGGATATTGTCAGTTGCTCCTTATTATAACAAGCCTAACCAGAGAGGATTACTCCAGCACTTTAAGGCTATTGCGACCTGCAGTCCAGTACCTGTTATTCTGTATAATGTTCCCGGAAGAACATGCAGTAATATTTCAGCAGACACCTGCCTGCAGTTAGCACACGACTGCGAAAACATAGTCGGAATAAAAGAGGCCTCAGGAGATATCACTCAGATTATGAAAATAATAAAGGGGAAACGTGAAGATTTCCTTATGATCTCTGGTGATGACATGATGACTCTGCCAATCATTGCAGCGGGTGGATCGGGTGTTATTTCAGTACTGGCTAATGCATTCCCGGCTCAATGCTGCGAATTAGTGACCCAATCTCTGAAGAACAATTTCAAATCAGCCCGTGAAATTCAATTCCGGTTCATGGAAATGATCGAATTGCTCTTTGTGGAAGGTAATCCTGCAGGAGTAAAAGCTATGCTTAATATAATGAATTTATGTCATAATAACTTAAGACTTCCGCTTGTTCCTGTAAGCAGAACAGTATATTCAAGAATTCAAAAAGCTATTGATGAAGTGAGTACCAGATGATCATAAATTAGGACGCAAATCCTGAGCTGCTTCCTGGTGTTTTCCATGACAATGTTTATATTTTTTCCCGCTGCCACAGGGACACGGATCATTTCGGCCAACCTTCTTTTCCACTCTTACGGGTTCTGCTTTCTGGTTTTGGTCGGGTCCGTCTCCTCCGGTACTGCTATACTGTGAAAAATCACTTTTTGAAGCCCTGTATTTGCTCATGTCAACATGGCGTTTCCTCTGAGCTTCTTTCACCTGTTCGGGATCCTGGATAGGTATATGACCCTTCATAAGTGTGCTTACAACATCTTTATTGATTTTGTTAATCATTGTCTTGAAAAGCTCAAAGGATTCAAACTTATAGATAAGCAACGGATCTTTTTGCTCATAAGTTGCATTCTGGACAGACTGTTTCAGTTCATCCATCTCACGAAGGTGCTCTTTCCATTCATCATCAATAGTTGCAAGTACAACAGTTTTTTCGTATGCTTTTGCCAGTTCCTTTCCTTCCGATTCTGCAGTTGCCTTGAGGTTGGTAACCACCTGAAACACCTTTACTCCGTCGGTAATTGGCACAACAACATTCTCATAAACATGAGACATCCGGTCATATACATCTTTCAGTACGGGATACGCCTGTTGTGAAATTGATTCAACTTTACGCTTATATGTGTTAATAACTTTTTCATTAACCTTTTCTGTAATCTGATCGGAATTACTTTTCATAAAATCCTGGTCTGTAACAGGCGAATCCATTGAAAATGAACGTATAAGATCGAAATCGAAACCTTCAAAATCACCTTCATTATGATAAGTCTCAACCAGGTTTTCAGTTACATCATACATCATGTTGGCTATATCGACAGATAATCTTTCACCAAGAAGTGCATGACGTCTTTTCTTATAGATAACTTCTCTCTGAGAGTTCATAACATCATCATATTCGAGAAGTCTTTTTCTAATACCGAAATTGTTTTCTTCGACTTTTTTCTGTGCCCGTTCGATAGATCTTGATATCATGGGGTGCTGGATCATTTCCCCATCCTTGAGTCCGAGTTTATCCATGATACCTGCTATTCGTTCTGAACCGAAAAGTCTCATCAGTTCATCTTCGAGCGATACGAAGAACTGGGAAGAACCCGGATCGCCCTGCCGGCCTGATCTGCCCCGAAGCTGGCGGTCAACTCTTCGTGATTCGTGTCGCTCAGTCCCTACTATTGCCAATCCTCCAGCTTTTCTGACCTCCTCTGCAAGTTTAATGTCAGTTCCCCTTCCTGCCATATTGGTTGCAATAGTTATCGTACCTTTTTTACCTGCTTCTGCAACAATTTCAGCTTCTCTCTGGTGGAGTTTTGCATTCAGAACATTATGTTTAAGGCCTTTCATCTTTAACATTCTGCTGAGCAGCTCTGATATTTCTACTGAGGTTGTACCTACCAGAACCGGTCTGCCTTCATGGAACATTTTGACCATTTCGTCAATTACTGCATTATACTTTTCTCTTTTTGTTTTATAGACGCGGTCCTCCATGTCGGTTCTGATCACCGGTTTATTTGTCGGAATAACAACTACGTCCAGCTTATAAATATTCCAGAACTCTCCTGCTTCGGTTTCAGCAGTACCTGTCATTCCTGCAAGCTTGTGGTACATTCTGAAATAATTCTGGAGTGTTATTGTTGCATAAGTCTGAGTAGCCTCTTCTACTTTAACATTTTCTTTTGCCTCAATTGCCTGATGAAGGCCATCGGAATATCTCCGGCCTTCGAGAATACGACCCGTTTGTTCATCAACAATCTTTACTTTGTTATCAATGACCACATATTCCGTATCCCTGTCGAATAATGTCCACGCTTTGAGTAACTGAGTCATTGTGTGGACTCTTTCCGATTTAACGGAGTAGTCCTGCAGAAGCTCGTCTTTCTTCTTTAGCTTCTCACGATCACTCAGATTAGTCTTTTCAAGGTCGGCAATTTTTGTACCTACATCGGGCAGTATGAAAAAGCTTGAATCTTCAACTGAAGTTGAGATAAGATCAAGACCTTTATCAGTCAGCTCAATCTGGTTAGCCTTTTCATCAATAATAAAAAAGAGTTCATCTGTAACTTTAGGCATCTCCTTGCTGTTATTCTGCATGTAGAAGTTCTCGGTCTTCAGAAGAAGCGACTTATTGCCTTCCTCGCTCAGAAATTTGATAAGGGCATTATTCTTTGGTAATCCTTTAAATGCCCTTAGAAGCAGCATACCTCCTTCTTCAAGTTTCTCTTCGGATATAAGTTTCTTTGATTCAGCAAGCACTTGAGTAACAAGTTTTTTCTGGGCACTTACCAGTGTTTCAACTTTAGGTTTAAGTTCATCAAACTGTTGGGTATCGCTTTTTGCTGTCGGACCTGAAATGATAAGAGGCGTACGGGCATCATCTATCAGGACTGAATCAACTTCGTCTACAATAGCATAGTGATGTTTTCTCTGAACAAGGTCTTCCGGATTTATGGCCATATTATCCCTGAGGTAATCAAAGCCATATTCATTGTTTGTTCCGAAGGTAATATCGGCCAGATATGCTTTCCGTCTTTCTGCTGAGTTTGGCTGATGTTTGTCAATACAATCAACAGTAAGACCATGAAATTCATAAATAGGCCCCATCCATTCTGAGTCGCGTTTTGAAAGATAATCATTAACTGTAACAATATGGACACCGCGACCGGCAAGGGCATTGAGGAAAACAGGCAATGTAGCCACAAGAGTCTTACCTTCCCCGGTACTCATCTCGGCAATCTTTCCTTTATGGAGAGCAACTCCTCCGATCAGCTGCACATCATAATGAACCATATCCCAGAGGATCTCATTTCCTCCTGCAATCCATGTGTTTTGCCAGTAAGCTTTATCTCCCTTTACCGTAATACTTTCCCTGGTTGCTGCAAGATCTTTGTCGTACTGGCGGGCAGTAACTTCAAGTACACTGTTTTCCTTAAATCGCCTGGCTGTCTCTTTAACAATTGCAAATGCCCTGGGTACAAAGCGATCAAGTATTACTTCAAGCTTATCATCGATAAGCTTTTCTATTTTATCAATTTCATTATAATATTCTTCCTTCTTATCAAAATCCTCTTCCTTATCTGCTTTCTCCTTCAACGACTTGATCTCCTTCTCATCTGCCTCAATATCACTGTGAATTTCTTTCCTCAGTACAATTGTCAGATCCCTTAGTTCATCATTGGATAAACCCACTATTTTTTCATACTCCTCGTAAATTTCTACAACATGCGGGCTAATCTCCTTCATATCCCGCTCATACTTATTCCCGAGAAAAAGGCCCAAAACTTTACTTACAATATTCATTTTAAACTGTTTTTACAGATCTTCAAAATATCATGCAAAATTAGCTTATTTTTTTGTTAAAGGATCAAAGAGAGGTAATCTATTTATGGTCTACCTGATCAGACTATACTTAATTGTATTTGTTATATTATTCTGATAGACCACAATAAAATATATTCCTGACGGATAACCGGAAAGATTGATCTTCATATTTGCATCATTCAGAGATTGCTTGTTTATAATACAGATACCTGATGAATTATAAACGCTGAATTGAACTGGCTTACCACCTTCAAGTCCCTCACTATCAACAGTAATTAAACCATTTCCCGGATTGGGATAAATTCTCAGGGGAGAAGAAATGATTTTTTCGGTACGATTAATAAGTGGATTTATTTTAAAGTCATCTATTGCCCATCCCCATCCGTTAGCATATGGATCAGAGAATAACCTGAACCTGACAAGCAATGAATCGCCTGGTGTTACTTTCCCCAAAATGCGGGGATAGATGGTATGGTTCAGCATCATTGATTCTTTGCCTGTAAAAGTTGAATTCATATCACTGATTGAACTGTTATAAGCTGTTTCCCATGAAGAATCAAACGTGCAATCGTATCCATCTGCAAGACTGAACCATGTTTTACCAAAATCTCTTGAACCCTCAACAATTACATAATCATAAAAGTAGGGAGATCCAAACACTGATCCCTCTTCGCCTGGTTCTACCAGTACGAGTTGCCTGAACGTGATAACCATACCGGTTTCGTCAAAAATCACAGGATGTCTCAGTATTGCTGAAAACTCGAGGCTTGTGTCGTTCTTCTCAGGGCTTTCATATGGATGGTTTGTATGCAGTCCTTTACTGTTGAAGTTAACAGGTTTTGTTATTTCAAAACCACGAGTCAGGAATTCTTCATGTGCATTGTCGAAATCTGTGGAATAACCGGTAAGTACTGCGAATAATGTCTCTACTGGCACTGTATAATATCCATTTTCGGGCATGATCCTGATATTTTTCGACGTAGCTTTATCGACAGCAATAATCCTGTAAAGAATGGAATCACCCCCACTCAATGATTCATATCTGGCATTAATCACAGTTTTGTAAATATCATTCGTATCGGGTGCTAAACCAGCATACACCGGAGGGCGGTCATTAACTTTGTATTCAATGTAAACAGTATCAATTCCAAGATTATCAGTTACTGTTGCTTCGAGCTTTATTGAATCGATCTTTTCAAAAAAGTATTCAGCTGCAGTATGAATTATTTCAGGTTTTACCGTATCAGTACCTATATAAATAGTGTGGGGCCTTTCTACAGCCAGAGAGGGTGATCTGTAAAGACGTAAAAAGCAATCCTCAACAAAGAAATAGTAATCCAGTCTGATATTGTAGGCAGGAATATCCAGATTACCGGTAAATACATCCTCGGATGAAGCGGATAACAGGTATAATGTATCTGAAGTGAGAAAACCGTCGAAAGAATAAACCAGACCGATTTTATCACGATTAAATAATGTATCCGATTCTATTGATGAAGAAATTTCAATTTCAGTTAAATATTCTTCTGTATCTTTTAATGTAGTGTGCTTTATCCTTGTATTTATCCAGCCCATGTCGCCGAATATTGACATAGTCAGTCTTCCCGGATCATGGATTGCTTCACCAAGGTCAATGAAGGGAGTCATAAGTGAATTTTCCGGGAGGGTTCTAATCTCGTCGAGGTGTGAAATGCTCGATCCGGGATCCCACGATGAAGGAGCATAGAGCCTTGCTCTGGTACCCGAGGTATAGTTGTGTAATAAAGGTCCGTCAAAATAGAGCTGTCCGCTGGTAAGTTCTTCAAGGAGAGCTTCCGAATAATTTTCAAATAGAAGTGTATCGGTCAGTCTTTTATCAGTCAGATTCTCAATGAAAGTATCATAAATCATTGGAATGGAGGCTGCTCCGTACCAGCCTATTTCTCCATCGGTATTCATACTATCGTAAAATCCAATTCCATGACAGATCTCATGCAGGATAACAGTAACCAGATCATATTTAAAAACAGGAGTGTTACCGTCAGTACCCGGATACCAGTTCGCCGAGCTGTTAATTATTAATTCAATATCAGCTTCTGAATCTTCGTTAAGACTTTCACCAAAAATCTTTTCGGCAAGCGAAACAGGGTAAAATGCATAAGGTTCCAGTGCGTTAATTCCCCATCCACCGGCAAAAGATGTTATACTTGAGTTTCCAAGTACACCACCTCCTGATATTTGCTGCCAGAATGCCTCAATAGTAATTTTTGCGTCAACGGGCAGCATCGATTCGAGAATTGAAACTGCATAATTCATGGCAGTTTTTGCGTTGTCAGGAAAACCATAATAAAACACAGTTATTGATCCTCTTCCCTTCGCTCCCGGGATTCTGTCAAAACCTTTTGGAGGAGGTATGTATATTCTCTTAATCTTCTTCCCGGCATAGCAGACTCCGGTAACTGAAGAATTCAATACCAGATCCTGAGCCATGGAAAAAGGCTCTGAAATAATCAATAAAAGCGCGATAAGACATTTACTGAACCTTTTCATCATGTGTAGTTAACGACTTGTTAAATATGATCAGCATTTTAGCTTATGTCAAGGTTAAAGGCTTTTTTTAAATCTTTTAGTGAGGAATATTTCGATACAAGATAATTATATTTCTGTTCATCGGAATATAAGATTTCATTTGTTTCCGAAAGATCTACAATCGTCTCAATATCAACTTCATTCATTATGAATTTCTTTTCAAGAAATCCGATAAGTTTACTTTTGTAATTCTGATTAAACAGATCTTTCTGGGCTGCATTACTCAGGTGTATTCTTATTATCTGATTGTTTTCCACCTCTGGTTTAATTGTTCTGAACATGCTGATTATTCTCGCTCCCTCACCTTTAAGCTGATCAGTAAATTCTTCCCATATTATTAAACGTTTCTGCAGTAAATTCTTCCTTTGAGCCGTAGTTTTTATCAACAGCTGTTTCATCAGATGATTCCTTTACCCTCTCCTGTGGTTCTTTTTCCTCGGTGATTATTTCTTTTATCGAAAAACTCTTTATTGGCTTTTCAATTACAGGAGTATGTTTGCCTTGCGAAAGATCTCTGTTCCTCTGTTGTATTTCAGGTTGCTCTTCTGACTTACGTATTATCTCTGATTTTGAAGGAAGAGGCAGATCTGTTTCATTCAAATCTGTCTGTTTGGTGTCAGGTTTTTTTTTCTCGGAATCTCCAGCAGGTTTATCTGCCAGGGAGCACAACCTGATCAGTGCCAGTTCAACATGAAGCCTCTGATTCTTGCTTGATTTATACGTAAGATCGCAATTATTGCCGATCTCGAGTGCATTAAACAGGAAACTGACCGGACTTACTGCAGATTGTTTATGATATCTCTGTTTAACAGATGGTGTTGCTTCCAAAAGACGGATGGTTACTTCATCCTTGCTTACCAGCAGATTACGAAGGTGACTGTTAAGGCCCGAAATAAAATTATGACCATCAAATCCTTTTTCAAGTATCTCATTAAATGTCATTAATATTGATGAGACATCACCTCTGAGAGCACTGTCAACAACATTAAAATAGTACTCATAATCCATCACGTTAAGGTTTTCAATTACATCCTTGTATGTGATTTTCTTACCGCTGAGACTTACTATCTGGTCAAATATTGAGAGAGCGTCCCGGAGGGCTCCATCGGCTTTCTGGGCAATGATATGCAGAGACTCCTCTTCAGCAACAACTGCTTCATTATCTGCAACATACGTCAAGCGCCCAACTATATCTTCAATTCTAATCCGGTTAAAATCAAATATCTGGCAACGTGAAAGTATAGTTGGTATAATCTTATGTTTTTCAGTGGTGGCAAGAATGAAAATTGCATGGGGAGGAGGTTCTTCGAGAGTCTTAAGAAATGCGTTAAAAGCCGATGAAGAGAGCATATGAACCTCATCGATAATATATACGCTGTATTTTCCTATCTGAGGTGGTATTCTTACCTGATCAGTAAGGTTTCTGATGTCGGTCACCGAATTATTTGAAGCAGCATCCAGTTCATGGATATTGAAGGACCTCATAGAGTTAAATGACAAACACGACTCACATTTATCGCATGCTTCAGAGTTCTCTTTCAGGTTATCGCAGTTTATTGTTTTTGCAAAAATCCTGGCACAGGTTGTTTTACCTACTCCTCTCGGCCCACAGAAAAGATACGCCTGTGACAGGTGTTTGCTTCTGATTGCACTTTTCAGCGTGTTTGTTATTGAATCCTGACCGACAACCATATCGAAAGTTGACGGTCGATATTTCCTTGCTGAAACAATAAAGTTTTCCATACAAAACTGAACACTTGTAATTTCATAACTGATTAATTACAAATATAGCTAAAAAGCTTTCCTGACATAATAGTGTTTAAAAATATAAGGAGATTTAATATTTCACTTAGATGGATTGACATGGTTACTAATAATTTTCAGCCAATTATTTTTTGTTTGAATCAAAATAATCGTACTTTTGCGAGCCGAAATCAATTTACTATTAAACAATAGACTACAATGTTAAATCAGTACGAAACCGTTTTCATTACAACTCCCGTTTTATCTGAGAACCAGATGAAGGAAGCGGTTCATAAATTCAAGAAGGTCATCGCCGACAATGATGGTGAGATCGTTCATGAAGAGAACTGGGGTCTTAAGAAGCTGGCCTATCCAATCCAAAAAAAATCTACAGGTTTTTATTATCTGATTGAGTTTACGGGCACAGGTGATCTGATCGAAAAACTTGAAGTCCAATATCGCAGAGATGAACGGATAATCAGGTTTTTAACTTTCAAGATGGGAAAGTTTGCTGTTGAATATGCAGAAAAGAAGAGAAAACAAAAAGAATCAGAAAAACTGAAGGAGGAATAAGCTATGGCACAGAATGAATCAGAAATCAGGTATTTGACTCCCCCAACCGTTGAAGTCAAAAAGAAGAAATATTGCAGGTTCAAAAAAAACAGGATAAAGTATATCGATTACAAGGATCCTGAATTTCTCAAGAAGTTACTCAATGACCAGGGTAAGATCCTGCCTCGCAGAATAACCGGGACATCGCTTAAATATCAAAGGAAAGTGGCAAAAGCAGTTAAGAGAGCCCGTCATCTTGCCCTTCTTCCTTACGTCGCTGACCTTTTAAAATAGGGAGGATTAATAATGGAAATAATTCTATTACAGGATGTCGATAAGATTGGACTAAAAGATGATATCGTTCATGTAAAGAACGGTTATGGTAGAAATTTTCTGATTCCTAAGGGTTATGCCATAGCTGCAACACCATCAGCAAAAAAAATACATGCCGAAAATCTTAAACAGAGAGCCCACAAAGAGGAAAAAATAAAAGCCGCTGCGCAAGAGATTGCTGATAAACTGGCGGATGTTGAAATTGTTATAGGAGCAAAAACAAGCTCTTCTGGTAAAATTTTTGGTTCAGTAAATACTATCCAGCTGGCTGAAGCTTTAAAAGAAAAGGGATTTGAGATCGACAGAAAAAATATTACCTTTCCTGAAGATCAGATAAAAGAAGTAGGTAATTACAAAGCTTTTATCAAACTGCACAGAGAAGTTAAGGTAGAAATCAACTTCGAAATACAAGCAGTATAGTCAGGAATAAAAATAATCTCTGCTTATTTCCCGGGTGATCTGAATTAGTTCTGATTATCCGCCACTGTTTCACTCGGTATCTTGTAAAACCACTTTCACAGCTATTGTTTCAATCTCGATGAGGGCACCCAAAGGTAATTCTTTTACTGCAAATGCTGCCCTTGCCGGCTGATTATCAGGATAATATCCCGCATAAACTTCATTCATAGCTTTGAAGTTGGCCATATCGGTCAGATAGCAAGTTGATCTGACAACATCCCGGAAGTAATAACCCGCTTCATTAAGGATCGCTCCGATATTCCTTAAGACCTGTCCGGTCTGGACTTTTATATCACCATCTACAAGCTTACCTGTTTCCGGATTGACTGGTACTTGTCCTGAAATAAAAAGCATCCCGTTTACTTCAACAGCCTGACTGTAGGGACCGCCAGCAGCCGGTGCTTTTATAGTTTTGATAATCCTTTTCATAATTACATTATAACTATTTATATAGATTAGTACTCGTCATGATAATCTTTCCGACGTTCATATTTTAAATCAGCCAGAACAGAGGCCTTAACCCTTATCATAAAGTTCCACATTTTCATAGAACCGTTAGGTATCCAGTTAAAACTCATATCCCAGCAATGGAGATCACGTGTAATTCCGATCTGTGTCATTGTGATCTCTTTCATCCTGAAATCGTAACCACTGGTATAGTTAACTGACATTTTCTTTGTAAGAGACAGTGTTCCATTCAAGGACAAAGCCTGGCTGACAGTGGACTTTAAAGCTTGTTTCCTGTAATTAAGATTATATCTTATACTCAGCGACCACGGAACATCAAAGTCGGAATAACCATATTCATCAAAAACTCTTCCAGAAATTGTCTCTTCTGAGAATTCACGTAACCCAGGCTCCTGGTTTGAGCCTGCAGTTATTTCTCTTGAGAGTTCGGTACCGGAAGGTTCCTCACTCCTTTCCCTGTTACTCCTGAAGAGCCTCCCAACATCAAAATCAAGGCTGAAAGAAAAATTATTAAGTCTCATTAATTTTTTATTCTGGCTATATAAAAAGGTACCTGTTTGTCTGCCCAGGCTATCAAGGGCATATAATGAAAAACTACTGTTAGCTGATATATTGAAATTATTGGCAATCGTTGTTCGCATTACCATCGATACCGGTGACCATTTAATTGAATCTGCAAATACATTATAAGATGTGGAAATACCGAAATTATCAATTAACTTGATCTTTGAAGCCTTACCAGTTGTATCATTCTTTGAAAACACTTTTGCCTCAACAATATTAACAAGACTAAAAGATATACCACTACTTCGTCTTGATAATGAAGGAGTTCCGAAAATATTACCCTCAAAGACAGAATATTCGCCCATTCGTCCGGTTGAATCAAGCTGAACTTGCCTGTACATATCTGAACTTAAACCTTTTAATGAAGGAATGTAACTGAAACTTACTGAAGGTTTTATAACATGCCGGATTGCCTGTAATCGGGCATCCGGTTTGGTAAAGGTAAATGTTCCGAAAATCTGAGGACTGAAATTAGCGCTTATTGAAGGATTAATAGCGTGTCCATAAAAAAATCCTCTTGCGGTATCAATCACAACTACAGGTGTAATTTTATTTATATCCGGATCAAAATAACCCGGGTCCCATCTTTTTTCAATCTTTTGAGTATATAGAACACCTGAATAGGTAACTGCCGGAGAAATGGAAAAATTTTTAAAGAGACGCAACTGAAAACTGACAGGGATTTCATGTTTAAAACCGTTTCTCATATTATTCCAGACCTCTTTATTAAAAAGGAGACTGTCATATGTATTTATCTGGTTGTCAAGTGATGCAGAATATTGAAACTGGAACTCCTCGTACCATTTCTTTGTTCCTGAAATGGTTCTGCCTTTAAACGGATAAATTCTACTTACATTAAAACTGATTTTTGGCAGGTTAAGACTTACTGTCTTGTTTCTGACGTTCTGGCTATGATTCATGCTGGTTGCAAGATTAAAAGGAGTTCCCTGCCAGGTCCTGGAATAACTTACACTCGATTGTCTCTGAGTAGTCACATGCTCATTTACAACATAACTGTTAGTCCTGTCATAACCACTGGAACTCATATTCACACTTGCCGAAAACCTTGATCCGGGTCTGGCTTTCGCATTCTGGTTATAGGTCCAGCCTAATTTGTAATTTGATGTTTTGGTATAATCGGGTAATCCTTTATGACCTGAAATATTATTTGCATAACTGAACGAGAAGTTACCACTGTATTTGTAGAGTCTGTTGTAATTAGTGGTTGCTGTTATCAACCAGGTTCCGTTCGTATAAATATTACCTTTCAGAGAAAGATCAAAATAATCGTTTATTGCAAAGTAATATCCCCCATCGGTAAGTGAATAACCACGTTGTTGTTCCTGTCCAATCTTAGGGATGATGATCCCAGATGCCGCCCTTTTGGTCTGGATAGGAAAAAATCCGAAGGGTATGGCTATTGGCAGGGGAATCCCTTCCAATACAAGGTTGCCCGGACCTGAAATGATCTTTTTACCCGGGTAAACCTTGGCTCTGGGCAGATTAATATAAAAGTGTGGCGTATCTGCATCACAGGTGGAGTAGGTGCTTTTATAAATATTTGAAGTACCGTCTTCAAACAGTTTGGTAACTTCACTGTGAAGGAGCCCATCTTCCTGCTGGGTAACAATATTCTTTGCAATTCCCTTTTCCGTTTTAAAATTATAGATCAGCTCCTCCGTTTCATATTCCTCCGATCCGTTCTTAAATACAGGCATACCTGTAAGGTTTCCGGTTGAGTCTCTTCTTCCTGCAGCATAAACAGTATTCAACTCCATGTTAAATACTATGGAGTCTGCTCTGATTTCGGTCTCTCCATAGATTACTTCTGCCTTGTCTATAAGCGTAGCGGTTTTATTAATAAGATCATTCTTTATATAATCTTCAGCATTGTAAGAAACCGTCACATCAATAGCATCTGAAGATATATGTTTTATATTTCTGTATAATGTATCGGCTATAAGCGAATCCTGCCGTATCTGAATAGTATCAAAAGCAACCGTTTGTCCCTGAGAGAGCAATGAAAAAGACTGGACCATCACGAGGAACACTACAAGTAACCGCTTTTTGTTAAAAAAATACAACTTAAATACTAATTTTGTATAGTTTTTGCGTGACGTCGAGATGTCAGTGGTAAAACTAATTAAAAAAACATAAACCAAATATGGGCACAGGAATTTATAACGTCAAACTTTATACCAATAATATATTCAAATTCAAATTGCTTATTCTTTCGTTTATCATACTCATGTTACCGGGAATATCCCGTGCTTTTGAAAATGAAAAGAAATGGGTAATAGTCATTGATGCTGGTCATGGTGGAAGGGACCCCGGAGCACTCGGATCGTACAGCAAGGAAAAGAATATCACTCTTCCAATAGCTTTAAAAACAGGTGAATACATTGAGAAGAATATAAGCAATGCAAAAGTACTTTACACAAGAAAAAATGATGTTTTCATGGATATTTGGGAGAGAGCGGAATTTGCCAATAAGAACAAGGCAGACCTTTTTGTCTCTATCCATGTAAACTGGGCGAAATACAAGAGTATTCATGGTACTGAGACGTTTGCAATGGGATTGGCCAAAGACCAGGAGAATCTTGAGGTTGCAATGAAGGAGAATGAAGTTATTCTCCTTGAAGATGATTATACTACCAAATATGAGGGATTTGACCCGAAATCACCGGAATCATACATCATGTTTACGCTCATTCAAAATATATATCTGTCGCAAAGTACCGATCTGGCCTCCAAAATACAGAGTCAGTATAAAGAAAGGGTGAACAGGATCGACAGGGGCGTCAAGCAGGCTGGATTCGTGGTACTTTTCATGACCACTATGCCCAGTGTTCTTACCGAAATTGGTTTTATTACCAATGTTGCTGAAGAGAAGTTCCTTAACTCAAACCAGGGTCAGGATTACATTGCTTCAGCAATCTTCAGGGCCTGCCGGGATTACATAACTGAAATAGACAAAAAAAGCGGCATATCAGCAGTGAGAAACCAGAGCAGCAATCCATCAGGTGATGATCCTACTGTGATTACAGAAAATGCCGGTGAAGTATCATATAAGGTTCAGATAGCAACATCATCAGCACCAAAAGAATTAAATTCTGAAAATTTTACAGGATTAAAAGATGTTACAGAAATAAAGGATGATGATCGTTATAAATACACTACCGGCAACTTTAAGGATTACACTGAGGCTGTAATATACAGAAAAACCATTGAGGCCATTTATCCTGATGCTTTCGTAATTGCAGTAAAAGGTAACAAAATAGTACCTTTACAGGAAGCTTTGGAACAAAACGAGAAAAAATAAAACCCTCCAGCAAATGAAAAAAATCTCAAATGAAATTAAAGTCGGGATTACTGCCTTGATAACCATTCTGGTATTTATCTGGCTTTACAATTATCTTAAAGGGAAAAATCTTTTCAGCAGTAAAGCCCAGTACTATGTAGTATATAATAAGGTAGGTGGTCTGGCTGAATCAAGTCCGGTGGAGGTTAACGGATACCAGGTTGGAGTCGTCCAGTCTATCCGGTTCATTGATGCTACAAGTGGCAGATTACTTGTTACACTTACTGTTGACAAGAATTTTAAACTTCCTGTAAATACTGTTGCTGAAATAACCACAGCGACTTTAATTGCAGGGATGAAGGTTCAGTTCATTTACGGGGATGGTCCGGGAACCTATAATTACGGAGATACAATTCCAGGCAGGCTAGCGGAATCTATTCTTAAAATTATTGAAAATGAACTTTACCCTGTAAAGGATAAAGTGGTTCATCTTATTAGTGCTTTTGATTCTGTAATAAGTTCTGTCAATGAGATTTTCAATCCCGAATTCAAAAAGAATTTTGCCGAAACCGTGGCTGGTTTTAATGGTACCATACAAAGTCTCGAAGAGGTTATAGCTTCTAAAGAAGCTGAACTTAAAGCGACTCTTGATAATATCAACACCTTTACAGGAATGCTGGCTGAAAATTCGGAAAAGATGAATAATGTTTTCAGTAATATCGAATCCATTACCGATACTCTGGCTTCCGCTGATATCTATGAATCTGCAACAAACCTGAAGAAAAGTCTTGAGAAGGCTTCAGTATTACTGGATGACCTTGCTGGCGGACGCGGAACCGCGGGACAGTTAATGACCAACGATTCACTTTATGTTAATCTGACAAACAGTTTGATGAGTCTTGACCTTCTTTTGCAGGATTTAAAAGCCAATCCGAAGAAATATGTACACTTTTCCGTTTTCGGCAGAAAAAATGTATCTCAGTAGTAGGATTTCTCTAAAATTCAGATTATCTTGATCTTTGTTCGGTAAACAAAATTGATGACAATATAGTCCTTATTTTGACAGCTCTTTGTTGAATTTTGATTACGAAAATATAATGAATTGGTATACACTGATAAAACAGAAATATCATTATTATATTATTGATAATCAATTCATTATGATGGTAAAAAAATATTACAATTATAAGTTATTGATGGTTAAAAACATATACTTTTTTTGAAAAAGTCAAGTAAAAAAAAATTTTTTTTAAGTTTTTTTTTTACAAATATTGCTTCCTAATTAAGCTTGACTCGGAACCTTAAAATTAATAACAGTTAACCTCGATGAACAAAACACACAATGATGTCTGGAATAACTGTCTTCAGATAATCAAAGACATTATTCCTTCCATCAGTTACAAAACATGGTTTGAACCTATTATTCCACTAAAGCTTGAAAATAATGTTTTAACAATTCAGGTACCAAGTCCTTTTTTTTATGAATACCTCGAGGAACAATATATTGATATTCTAAGAAAGACCCTAAGGCGTGAGATTGGAGCTGACGCCAAACTGGAATATAATGTTGTGATGGAGAATGCCAATTACTCAGATGGGAAACCCTATACTGTGCGCTATCCTTCGAGAAACAAAACTGATCTTAATAACAAACCTGTTCAGGTGCCATTTGATGTTACTCAACCTTCAATAAAAAATCCGTTTATTATCCCCGGAATAAAGAAAGTCCATTTCGATCCGAAACTCAATCCCGACTACAACTTCAGTAACTTTGTAGAAGGTGAATGTAACAGACTTGCAAGATCTGCCGGCATTGCAGTCGGAAATAATCCCGGGGGAACTGCCTTTAATCCACTTATGATATACGGCGACTCCGGACTTGGGAAAACACATCTTGCACAAGCCATAGGTATACTCGTCAAAGAAAAACATCCCGACAAAGTAGTTCTTTATGTTAACGCAAATAAGTTTCAGACTCAGTTCGTTGAATCTGTAAGGAACAATAATAAAAATGACTTTCTCCATTTTTATCAGATGATCGATGTGCTTATTCTTGATGATGTTCACGAATTCGCAGGAAAGGAAAAAACTCAGGATACATTCTTTCATATTTTCAACCATCTCCACCAGTCAGGAAAACAGCTGATACTCACATGCGACAGACCTCCGGTTGAACTGCAGGGAATGGAACAAAGGCTTCTTTCAAGATTCAAATGGGGCCTTCAGGCTGATCTTCAGAGACCCGATTATGAAACCAGACTGGCAATACTTAAGAAAAAAGCCTATAATGATGGAATCGAATTACCTGATGAAATATTCGAATTTCTTGCTATTAATATCTCCAATAACATCCGGGAACTCGAAGCAGTGCTGATCTCCCTCTATGCTCAATCAACCCTTAACCGTAAGGAAATCACTCTCGATCTGGCCCGGCAGATGGTTGAGAAACTTGTCAGTACATCAAGACGTGAAATAACTATCGATTATATTCAGAAAATTGTTTGTGAATATTATAAGATCCCTATTAATATAATCCAGGGTAAAACAAGAAAAAGAGAGATTGTTCAGGCACGGCAAGTCTCAATGTACTTCTCCAAAAACCTTACAAAAGCCTCCCTGGCCAGTATTGGTACACACATAGGTGGAAAAGACCATGCAACTGTTCTACATGCGTGCAAAACTGTGAATAATCTTATCGACACTGACAAACACTTCAGAAACCAAATAAATGAAATTGAGAAAAAGCTAAAAGTATAAAGTATGATGATAGATAATAATGACCTTGTTAATAAGTTTTTCGAAAAATATGGGAACAGGGATGAAAAACCTGTTCTTTTTTTCTCACCGGGCAGAGTAAACCTTATTGGTGAACATACCGATTACAACGGAGGATTTGTTTTCCCCTGTGCTCTTAACTACGGAACATACCTTTGTATCCGGAAAATAAATGAAAACAAACTTATATTCAGTACACTCAATTTTGATGAGGATGAGGAAGTTGAGATAAAAGGGCTCTTCGTAAATGAAAGTAAGAAGTGGATTAATTATCCTCTGGGAGTAATAAATGAATTCCTCAGGAAACAAATTACAATTACCGGTCTTGAATTTCTCTATTTTGGGGATGTTCCAAACGAAGCCGGCCTCTCCTCCTCTGCTTCCATTGAAATGGTTACTGCAGTTGCAATTAATGATCTGTTTAATAGTGATTTAAGCACTTTAGAACTTGTCAAAATGAGTCAGAGGGCTGAGAATGTGTTTGTTGGAATGAATTGCGGGATCATGGATCAGTTTGCTGTTGGCTTCGCGAAAAAAGACCATGCAATTTTCCTGAATTGTGATACACTTTACCACGAAAATGTTCCTCTTAATCTCAATAATTGCTCACTTATTATTACAAACACTAATAAAAGAAGAGGTCTGACCGATTCAAAATATAATGAGAGACGCAGCGAATGTGACATGGCTGTAGAGCTGCTTCAGGCTTATAAACCAATTCGTAACCTGAGTGAACTCAGTACAGAGGAACTCGGAGTGCTTCCAAAACATATCAAAGATCCGGTTGTATTAAAAAGGGCCAGACATGTAATCAGCGAGAACGACAGAGTTGCCGAAGCAGTTAAAGTACTGAGAGAAGATGATTTAATACGTTTTGGAGAGTTGATGAACCTGTCGCACGATTCACTTAAGGATGATTATGAGGTCACCGGTATTGAGCTCGATACACTGGTTTATGAAGGGAGGAAGCTGCCCGGTGTGATAGGCACTCGTATGACCGGCGCCGGATTCGGCGGATGCACTGTCAGTATTGTAAAAAATGATGATGTTGCCGGATTTATTAAGAACCTGGCTTCGGTATATCAGGAAAAAACCGGACTGGTACCTGACTTTTATCAGCCCGAGATAGGTGAAGGAGCGACTAGGATTGGATAATCACACTCCTTCATCTGCTTCTTCTGCTATCAAAATCCTTATTTGCAATATCTTTTACACATCTGAAACCGACTGTCGCACTTCTGTCAAATCCTGGTGAGACCATCAGAAATATTTGTGTTTTGTCAAGAGGCTGCGGACCACCCTGTATATACCACCAGCTTGAATCGGGTTTGAAGTAACTGCCCCCGCGGATTATCATAAAGTAATTTGTTCCGTTAAAGTACATATCATTGGTTAGCTGCCACACATTACCTACCATATCCATAACACCATAAGGACTTTGTCCTTTGGGGAATGCATCGACGGGTGTCTGCCTGTCAAATGCATTATTACAGTATGTCCCGTGAAAATCATTGCCCCATGGCCACTGCCGGTTATCCAGCCCCTGAGCGGCAAGCTGCCACTCAGCCTGTGTTGGCAATCTCTTACCTGCCCATCTGGCATACGCCATAATATCTTCATAACTTACATAAACGACCGGATACTTATCCTGACCCTGCTTGTACATTCCGTATTGCCAGTGTTTCAGATAATTTGAAGTATCAGCAGGCCGGTAACCCGTATTGACAAGAAAATCATAATACTGGGCATTTGTAACAGGATATTTATCGATCAGGAAACTGTCGATCTTAACAGTTTTGCCAGAAATATCAGGATATGGAATAAAATCCTCGTTTGTGGTTACACTAAATGTAAAAAGTGAACCAGGAATCAGAACCATATCTGAAGGAATACCGGAAGACCTTTCAGTTCTTTCCACTCTGCTGATAATCCAGGGAGCACCTCCTTTATGAAACAAAACGTTCTCATCTCTTAATCTCTTATTTTCTATTAGTTGCAGAACAATCTTACCCTCATAATAACCAAAAATATCTTTTATCCTGATTACCGTATCATTTGCGATTCTGAATTCTTTATACTCCGTCTGGTATGAGGGATTTCCTTTCCAGATCAGAACATTTCCTTTTCCAGTGCTATTAATCCTGATTGAATCACCGGTAATTTCCGATAGAAGAATATCCGGCAACTCAGCAATACAGTCAACTGATCCTTCCCTTCTTGTTCCAGAGTATGAGGCGGGCCAACCAGATGCTTTTGCATTAATATAAACTGTTCCATTCTCAGTTAAAGGGGTGAGATTTTCGTGGTTCCATAATGAGACATAGTGTTTTCCTTCTTTATTATCCACCTTAAACAATTGTCCTTCTAATCCTTCCTGTCTCATATTTAAAACAGTATAGATGACCTTTTCTCCTGATTCCCATTTATTTACGAATACATTATCCGCTGTGGTCTCGATAAGCGGAGTCCAGTCGTTATCAAGGAATGCATCGTTATTTTGTCTGAGAATGAACGTGGTTCGCGAAAGGTATTCGAGATCATTCCTGTATTCTTCATCCCTTCCTCCCGGTCTGAACATATTCAACTCTGTTCCGTAACCGTTGAAAAAAGCTATCGCGATCTCGCGATGAATACGATCCTCTCCCACATCGCAGACTCTGAAAATTGCAAAATCCGGTTTTATCAGCTTGTTCAGATTTAGTTCGGGACTCATGTAAATGGCATTATGAACACGTCCCGATATTATTCCCGGCATATCTCCCGGGACAGCCATCCCCTCAGAATACATTACAACTCCGCTTCGGATACTGTCAGCCGCAGCCTGCAGTTCAAAACTCGAGCTTCCTCTCGTATCAAGAACAACGCCGTCTGCTTCGGTTTCCTCTATCAGAGATGCCATACCTTTATAATGATCTTCCAACCTGGTACTGTTATCCCAGGGATTATAAGCAATGAAAAACCTTGTTCCGGCCTGACGGGACATTATTACAAAACTCCTTAACTGGGAAGTTCCTCCCGGCAGATTTCTGTACATATCCCACTGGTTCCTCTGGTCCAGTCCGAGGCGTGGCCATGTCGGCCATATCCCAAATACATCAATATTTCCGAATAGTTCTATTCCTTCCCTGATTAATTCCGCATAAGTATATCTTCGTGTAAACCTGTCATAAAACTGCCTGTCCCAGGCCATTTGCAGAATTATCAGATAGCTCTCTTTAATCCAGGCAAGGTCAGGACGTTCGAAAAGTGTATCAACAAATTCCTCGAGGTCATATAAATACCTGTCTCTGAACATCATACGCAATCCATTCTGCCATTCGCCCTTAAAAACATCTGCATAAATTGAATAATAAACCTTTGCTCCGGGTGGTAAGAGAGTCTGATATCTTTGTATCTGCCCGCCTTCAGTTTTCTGGCGTCGTGTAACTGCACATACTGAAAAATCTTCATTTGCACTAAAGGATGAATAACCCAGCTCCCATGCATTATCAGGAAGAATTACACGTACAGGCCGGTATCCCGGGCGGAACAGCCATGCTCTGGCAAGATTCCTGGGGCCCTGCCCTGTAATATATATAGCATCGCTATCGGTGCCAAACGGAACTATATTACTTACAGAAACTGTATCACCGGATATATTCTCAAATATAAATTCTCCTTTCCAGCCTGTTAAGGAAACAGGAAACGGTTGAAACATAACCTTCAGCCTTTCATCAAAAACCTGTATATAAACATCCTCATCTTTTATTGCACCGGTGTTATATGTATTATAATTTTTATCATCAACCAGGAAACTTATAACAGGTTTGTTCCGTATAAGGTTTAAGGATGTACTATCAGTTAAAACAAAGGAGTCAGTTCCTAATCCTGCTCTGTCAGAAATACTTACGGTCATGAGCGTTTGGGCTTCCGATAGGACAGGTATCATTAGTGTATAGAAAACTGCGAATAAACGGATAATTGGCCGTGTATAATTCATGGATAGCAAAATATTAAACCTCTTTTATTTCGCAATATATAACTTACCAGGCATTTAAAAAATTGTTTTTGGTATGTGGCTGGAGTAATTACTTTACGATTTGATAATTGTAACAATATTTTTTCGTTCAACAATTAAAAAATTGTAATTTTGACGATCTTATAAAAGTAAATGTACTAATGTCAAAATTATTCAGGATATTAAAAATTTTTTTAATTTTCATCTTAATTGCCTTATTTACAGCCTGTGCATCCACTAGAAAGAACCCGTATCTAAAAAAAAGACGTAAATCTTCGCGAGTTAATACAAGCCAGCTTGGGAGGAACAGATATTTCTTCTCACCCCATTATCAGAAAAAGCTGATTAAAAGTTACAAACGAAAATAGGAAGCGGATCTATTATTCATTACAGGTTAAGATCAATCCATCATACGCCAGGATTATTTCAGGAGGCAACTCTGCTGATACTTGTTCGTAGCGGCCCATCTGATGACTTACATGAGTTATGAATGCTTTTTTAGGTGATATTTCCCTGATGAAGTCAATTGCTTCTCTGAGGCTAAAATGAGAAATATGTTTTTCCTTACGGAGAGCATTAACAACAAGGTATTTAACACCAAACAACTTTTCCTTGCTCTCTTCCGGAACGTAATTAGCATCGGTTATATAGGCAAAATTTCCAATTCTGTATCCAAAAACAGGAAGACGGTAATGAAATACTCTCACAGGTATTATTGGAATACCGTTTACACTGAAACTGTGATCATTTACCGTATTTAGCCTCATCTTCGGTATCCCCGGGTACTGGTATTCTGCAAAAACATATGAAAACTCTTTTCTTATTGCTTTCAGGACTCTCTCCTCCGCGTAGATGTCTATAGCATCCTGGCTTTTATAGTTGAAAGCTCTCACATCATCTATTCCTGCAATATGATCTTTGTGTTCATGAGTCAGGATTATTGAATCGAGTTTTTTTACACCTTCTCTGAGCATTTGCTGACGGAAATCGGGACCTGCATCAAAAAGCAGGGTCGTCTCTTCCTCTTCGTAGAGCAGGGAGGTTCTGAGTCTTTTGTCACGCGGATCCTCAGACTGGCATGTTTCACACTCGCAAGCTATTACCGGGACTCCCTGTGATGTACCTGTTCCAAGAAATGTAATTTTCACTCTATACAGTATTTAACAACAAACCTAAACCAAAAAAGATTAACAGGCAACATGTCAGAGTTTTTTGTTTCTGAAATAAAAGTGATAAATTGTAATTTTACTGAATAAACCAAAGTGTGTGATGGGTTCCGTTTACCTGATACCTGTAATCCTGGGTGGTGACGATTTTCTGAAAGTGATCCCCGAGAAGGTATTAACACTTACCCGATCTCTGAGGTTCTTTATTGTTGAGGACATACGAAGCGCCAGAAGGTATCTGAGACTTATTGACAAAGCCTTTCCGATCGATGAGTGCGAATTCTTTGAACTTAATGAACAGACTGCCGGGGCAGACCTCGGCCATTATCTTGATCCCGTGCTTGGCGGTTCAGATATCGGAATAATGAGTGAAGCCGGACTTCCGGGTATTGCTGACCCTGGTGCACGCATTGTTGCATTGGCTCATCAGAAAAACATTACGGTCATACCTCTTTCGGGTCCATCATCAATAATTCTTGCGTTAATTTCATCCGGACTAAACGGACAGAACTTCTCATTTAACGGTTATCTTCCGATAAAATCCCGGGAAAGATCAGCACGGCTCCGGGAGCTTGAGATGAATTCGCGGAAGGGATATGCACAGATCTTTATGGAGACACCTTATCGGAATCAGCAGATGCTTGAGTCAATACTTGCAACATGCCGTCCTGACACAAACCTTTGTATTGCAGCAGATATTACACTTCCAACAGAATCCATCAGAACTATGAAAATATCGGAATGGAAAAAAAGAATGCCAGTACTTAAAGGCAGACCGGTAATCTTTATCCTGCAATAATTTTATCAGAGCCCGGGGCCGGGAATAAGCCGTACAAGTTCGACATCAAACAGCAGTGGAGTATAACCGGGTATCGGATACCAACCCGTAGAGCCATATGCAAGATTTGACGGAACCAGAAACTTTGCTTTTCCTCCATCCCTCATATAGGTTATCCCTTCATCAAATCCCGGAAGGACCCATCCCTCATCTACCGGGAAGATTAAAGTATCTTCGGTTCCGACATTTGTGTCAAAAACCGTACCGTCGAGATACATTCCGGTATACATAATAAATGCAGTATCGTGCGTAACTGTCAATTCACCAGGACCAATTTCAACTTCAAGGTAATATAATCCACTGGGTTTAAGCTCAAAAGCAAGATCTGGGTGGTTCGCAAGATAATTATCTATTTCAGCTCTTTCCTCATCTTCATACTTTTTAGAAACTTTACATGATACAGCAGTAATCAGTATCACGCCAAATAAGATAATAGAAGTAATGTGATTTTGTATTCGTTTCATAATATTCAGTTTAATTCAATGCCTGTCAAAAATCATTCCGTAAATTATTTGTCGCCCAAGATAGTAATATTATAGACTATTACAGCTCTTGAAGGTATCTTTTTCCCATCTCCCAGCAAACCATACGCTAAAAAAGAAGGTAAAATAAAGATTGCCTCTGCACCCGGCTTCAACATCCTTAAGCCTTCGTTCAGTCCGGCTTCAACTTCACTCTTGCCCAGGATTATTTCTTTTGGACCAAGTTCCTCTGATGAATAGCACTGTGTTCCGTCGAGAAGGGAGTATTCATATTCGAAAACTACCTTATCATTGTCAGTAAAGAGATCTCCTGATCCCTCCTGATTTATAAAATACCATAGTCCGGAGGATGATTCTTTCATTATCAGATTCTTCCGTTCGATGTAATTTTCAATCCTTTCCCTGTCTTTACGAACAAGATACTTATTAAGATCAGCCATCTCACTTTTCCCAGGTTTGCCGGGCACAGTGCTTCTCTCCTGCCTGTTACTGCAGGACATCAATACCAGAATAAGGATAAAGAATATAGACGATCTTCTGTTCATTATAATCGAAATTCAATATTTCAACTGCCAGATATTCTCTTTCAGGACTTTCATGAAGTAGGCAATAGTATTCTCCAGTGAATCATAATAATCACCCCCTGAAGCGTTTAAATGACCTCCTCCGGAAAAATACAGTGAGGCAAATTCATTTACAGGAAATTTTCCTCTCGAACGAAAGGATAGTTTAATATTATTTTCCTTCTCAATAAAAAGAGTTGAAAAGACAATTCCTTTTATTGACAGAGGCAAATTAACGAATCCTTCGGTATCACCTTTTACGTAGTTATAATCAGTCAGATCCTTTTTTGTAAGATAGATATACGCGCTTTTATATTCCGGTATTATGACCATCCTTTTATCCAGTGCATATCCCATCAGTCTCATACGGTCTTCAGAAAAGTTATTGTAAACTCTATTAAAGATTTCATCCCTTTCAATTCCGTAATCAAGCAGTCCGGCAACAGTTCTGAGAGTGTCGCCTGAATAGGTTCCATATTCAAAGTTCCCGGTATCGGTAATAATTGCAACGTAAACAGCCACAGCATACGGAGTGTTAAGAAACTGACTTCCATGAATGTTGCTGATAATATCATTTAACAATTCAGCAGTTGAGCATCTTGAAGGATCAGTTATTATAAGGTCTGCAAAATCCTCAGGATCCAGATGATGGTCTATTATTACTTTGAAAGCGCGGGAATTAATGATAAATTTTTCAGCTTCTCCGAGCCTGTTCGATTGGTTGAAATCGAGCATTATAATCAGATCTGCTTCTCTGATCAGCTTTTTGCATTCTTCCCTGTCCCTGATGAAAATATTTATTATTTCTGCTCCATCCATCCACTTGAGAAACTCCTGAAGGTTGTTTGGAGAGAGCATGTTAACATTTCTGCCTGTTGTCTTAAGATATTGATAGAGTGCTAATTGAGATCCGATTGCATCACCATCAGGATTGATATGACATACAAGCAATATATTCTCAGATGATGTTAAAAGATTCGATAATTGTTTTGTATATTTGGATAAGTCTAACACTTTTTCTACTGCTAAAACAAGTGGACAAAGATAGAAAATATTCCTGAAGACCTATCAGATTGTTGAATGTCAAAATTAATTGATTATGTCCGGTGATTTTACGCTAGCAATTATTAAGCCAAATGCTGTAAGGACAGGAAAAACAGGCCCCATCCTTGCAATGATTAATGAAGGGGGATTTGAGATCACAGCCATGAAAATGGTAAAAATGACGCTCCCGCAAGCCGAGTTATTCTACGCTGTTCATGAAGGCAAACCTTTCTTTGAGGATCTTGTTGAGTTTATGACATCAGGTTCTGTTATTGTTATGATACTAAAGCATAATAATGCAGTTGAATTATTCAGGAAGCTTATCGGGGATACAGATCCCAGTAAAGCAGAACAGGGGACAATAAGAAAAATTTTTGCAGTATCAATACAGATGAATGCCGTGCATGGTTCTGACTCTGTTGAGAATGCACAGCGCGAAATCGATTTCTTTTTTTCAGGTATAGAAAGATTCTAATTACTGCTTAAGCTTTTAAATTTAAATTGTGTTATTAGATTTGCAAAAATTTAATAGGACTCATGTATTCTAATCTCAAAACAGACTTTTCCGATAACAAAATCCTGGAAAGGTATTCTTCTGCTTTTACTCTCTCCGATATGGAGATTTTTATCTTCCCGGAGTTATTCTATCCTCTTGTACTGGCAAATATAATGTCTCCTATTATCTGGAAGTGGCGGGAGGATCCATGGTTTAAAGACATTGATAAAAAGAATTTTACATACAAAACCAACAGGATAAAACAGTATATCATTCAGAATTATGTTTTTAATCTGGATCTGTCAACATGGGGTCTTACTTCAAAAAACAGGGAGCTGGAAAGATTCGCAAAATTTTTTAATACGGAGTTGTTAAAACAGTCAAATGCTTTATTCGGTTATGAGGGAGATAAGTACTATTTTGATATTGATATCAGGAAACATTTTGGACTCGACAAATATGACTCAGATATTATCCCTTACTGGAAAACTGAAACTGTTGAGGCAATGACAGCCTTCAAATTCAAGGAGAATTTCTCCTCAGGAGCTGGTGAATGTGTTTCATTTTCAGCACTCTATACTGCTGCCATGTTTGTGGTGGGACGAGTTCCACTCGAAAAAATCTTTCTGATCGCCACACCTTTACACTCACAAAACTTCATTATCGAAAACAATGGCCTGATTACCAATAACAGAAGAATTGTTACAAAGAATATGTGGTTTAACGGTACTTCTCTATCTGCCAAAGCACGAAGAGCAATGGAAAATGAGAAGGTAACCATTGTATCTCATATCTCAGGCTATATTCATTTAATATATGATGAGGCAACTATCGACAGGAAAGCATATGAACTTTTCTCACTCAGGCTCAGAGAATTTCTGATTACTGAACTTACGGATACTAACTTTGTTAACTTCCTGCGGTTCAAGCCAAAATACAAATCATTATTTCAGTACAGGTGTGAATGTTCCGGGAAGGAAAGGTACATATCACTTGAAAAGATGTTTGAATACGAGCATACCAGCAAGTTCGGCGTTTCCTGTGAGACTCGCGAATTGCTTGTAAAAGAAATAGAAGAAGATGAATTTCATCTCAGTCCGATCCACGGGAAAATAATGCTGAATAATATCGAAGAGATTTTAAGCAAAAGTAAAGGTAAAAGCCTTGAAGAAATAGAAAACGATGTTATCCGGAATACAGAAGCCAGATTTAAAAATTTTATTCACGAAATGTTCATTGACCTGGCTGGTTTTATTAAAACAGATCCCCGGCTTCCTGATCATGAAAAGAATTATGTCAGCACCATAGTACCTGGAATAGATATTGAAGACAACAGGGATACAATCATCAGGACAATCCACTCATTGTCGGACCGATCGGAATTATCCCGGCTTGCATTATATGTATACAGGGAAATGGATGTTATAAGCTGGCTTCCGTTTGTTAAGGCAGCTATGGAGCGCAATCCTGTATGCTTTAATGATCTGAATGGAAAATCAACAGAAGATGTATTTAATATTCTCCATGATATGCCTGATAATTCCATTTATGACAGTAACAGGCTTGCTCAACCGGATGAGGTATGGAATTTCAGGCGTGGTGACGGGATAGAAAAAGCGCTGTTGCTGGCAGATTTCATAGTGCAAAAAAATAGTACCGGTAAAGTTGCTGTTGAAATTGAAAACAAAAAAGTCAGGGTAACTTCAGAAGGGAAAGAGTATCTCTTTACATCACACAAAAATATAGAAAAATCAATCCGGATTTCCGGAAAAAATTATGAAATAACCTGATTTGCTGAAGTCTATCTGAGAACGATATCTTTAATTACTTCCCTGCCTGCCTTTTCATTCAATTTCTCTTTCAAAGCTTCCCTGAGCATAAGTAATTCGTTCCTGACAACTGATGAATTAAGATGAACGTACATAATCCTGTCCTTGATATATACTCTTGTGGTTCTGGAAGAGATAGCTTTTCCGACAATCTCTTCCCATGAATTGATTAAGTTTATTTCCGTAAGTTTTTCATCCAGATTCATCTCCCTGATGTAATCTTTTATTGCTTCTGCAAGAGATATGGTTTTACTGCGTCTCATTTCTTCCTTATACCATTTTGAATGATTTCATCTATTCCTTCATTACCGATTCTGAAAAGCTTATAGTCTGAATCGAGATTTTTCAGGATATCCTGCAATCTGTCCTGGTGAGTGTCAGTAATAAAAATCTGACCAAACCTGTGATTTCCGACAAGCCGTATAATTTGTTCTACCCTGACAGCATCAAACTTATCAAAAATATCATCCAGCAGAAGAATCGGGGCGAATCCGGCTTTCCTTTTAATATAATCGAACTTGGCAAGTTTAAGCGCAACCAGATATGATTTTTGTTGTCCCTGGGAGCCAAGTGATTTCACATGGTAGCCATTCATTTCAAATACAAGATCATCTTTATGAATGCCAGTAGTAGTATACTCAAAGAATCTGTCCTCTGATACAGAATTCCTTAGTAACTCGCTGAAATCGCCGTCACTAAGATGTGAATGGTATGAAAGCTTAACTGATTCCGCCTCGTTGGTGATAAATGAGTAATACTCCTGAAAGACTTCGATGAGTTCATTCACCAGGGAATCCCTTTCACTAAATACAAGGGTCCCGTACTTTACCAGCTGCGCATCCCAGACTGAAAGCATTTCATTATCAAAGTAATCTCCTGTTCTAAAATCCTTAAGCAATTTATTCCGCTGTTGAAGAGCTTTGTTATATTTAAGTACAGAGTTAAGATATTCAGAATTATACTGACTTATTATTTTATTAAGGAACTTTCTCCTCTCTTCACTCCCTTCACTAATGAGTGAGCTGTCAGCAGGCGAAATCATCACAACAGGGTATTTACCGACATGATCTGATAACCTCTGATATTCTTTACCATTATGTTTTAATACCTTCTGTTTTTGCTTCTGGAAAAAACAAAAAATGTTATTCTCTTCATTATCTCTGATAAATAATCCCTGTATGCTAAAAAAATCCTCATCATGCTTAATACTTATATTATCAATATTATTAAAGAAGCTTTTCGAGAGCGATAAATAGTGTATTGCATCAAAAATATTTGTTTTCCCCACACCATTATTACCAACAAAACAGTTGATCTTTGATGAAAATTCCAGGTCCGCCCGTGTATAGTTTTTAAAATTTGTAAGAGAGAGTTTCTTGAGGTACATGCAGAGTTTGAGGGTTTAATGGCATAAAATATAACAACACAATAACGAATTAACAAAATAACGAAAAAACGAAAAAATAAATTACTTTTGCGGAGTTATTTTTTAAAGGGCTATAGAATTTATCATTATGGCAAAGAAGAAGAAGAAGTCAACCAGTCCCCAGACTCTGCAGAATGTTGAGCAAACACTCACCAAAACGGAACAATTCCTGGAAGAAAACTATAAATCATTATTAACTGGTTTGACTGTTATTGTGGCTCTGGTTGGTATTTTCTGGCTTGCCAGGATTTATATTCATAAAAGAAATGATGAAGCTCAATCGCAGATATACCAGGCAGAAAGATATCTTGAGATGGATTCAATTAACCTTGCGTTATATGGCGATGGTAATTATCTGGGATTTCTGGATATTGCAGATGAGTATAAATTTACCAATACCGGCAACCTTGCCCTTTATGGTACAGGTATCTGTTATCTGCATCTTGGTGAATATGAAGAAGCTATAGATTTTCTGAACAAGTATTCAAAAAAGGATAAGGTCATTGGATCGCTGGCTATCGGAGCAACAGGGGATGCTTATGTTGAAATGGGCGACTATGAAAAAGGTATATCCAAATATCTTGAGGCAGCTGATTTTGCTTCAAATTCATTCAATTCACCCATCTTTCTTATGAAAGCCGCAGAATTATATGAATTGAACAACAGCTATGCCGAAGCGCTTAAAATATACGAAAGGATTAAGAGTGAATACCCTGAGAGTACCGAAGGTTCATCAATCGATAAATATATTTCCAGGGTAAAACTACTGATGAAGTAAATGGGGACAACCAATCTCTCGGAATATAAACCTGAAGCTGTTCCGGATGCCAGGCAGATGCGTTTTGGTATTGTAGTATCAGACTGGAACAGGGATATTACATCATCATTACTTGAGGGAGCAATTGATACCCTGAAAAAACATGGTGCAGCTGAAGAGAATATTGTGGTCAGACACGTTCCGGGAAGTTTCGAACTTACGCTGGGTGCTCAGTTTCTTGCAGAGTATAAAGAGCTGGATGCTGTAATATGTCTTGGTTGTATCATTCAGGGTGAAACACCCCATTTCACATATATCTGCCAGGGAGTTACGCAGGGAATAACTCAGCTTAATCTTGAATATAATATCCCTTTTATATTTGGAGTGTTAACCACCACCAACCATCAGCAGGCAACAGACAGGGCCGGAGGCAGGCATGGTAACAAGGGTACGGAAGCCGCATTTACAGCCATTATGATGGCAGCTCTTCAGCGGGAAATGGAAAAATAGTTTTTACTGTTGATGTTTAGCGCATACATAATGTCTTGTATGGACAGTAGCTGCATTTACCCCGGTCACGTGTCATAGTAAATGATTCGTCATCGGAGAAAATGATCTGAATTGTTCTTGTCAGACCGGAAATAAACTCTTCTCTTACCATATTATAATCCTCCACAACTAAAATATCTCTGCCCGGTCTTCTTAATTTAAGTTTGTCAGATAATTCTGACGGAACGGATTCCCTTACCTTATAGATAGATGGTGTGATTATACTCTGGGGAGATCCTTTTGCATAAGCTTCACAATAGAGTAATATCTGAAGCCAGCCATCAAGATTTTTCTGCCTGTCATCAGTAAGCAGATCTTCAACTGAACTGATCCGGTCAGCGACTTTTCCAGTCTTATAATCGACTATCCTGGTAATACCACCGGTTATGTCAACACGGTCAATATTTCCACCCACTCTTATATTAAATGCATTATTATTCGACCCGGTGTTAAGAGTAAAGCTGAATGGTTCTTCAAGGTAAAGAACAGTAAACGGAGAAGACAAATGATCAGCCTCCAGTACTCTGTGAAGATAAACTGCTAATACATCCTTCACAATTATTTCGTTACCTGTAACAATACTTAACTTCCTGTTCCCAAACCTGTTCCTGACAGTTTTATCCATAAGAGTTTCCAGCCTTGATTCATCTTTCATAAAAGAACCGATAGTATTTCCAGAAAGCGCCTGTCCTATATAATTACAATAAAGTTCATTCATTATTTCATGAAGCATACTTCCGAGCATAGCAGGATCAATATCCGGGACTATCCTGTCTGGTTCTTTTAGCCGATTAACATACCGGTAGTAGAATTTCATTCTGCAATGAAGCCAGGTATTAATGGCTGTAGGTGAAAGCAATTTTTCGTTTTCACTACCAGCATAAAAAGATCTCATCAGTTTTGAATGCATGTCCGTTCTCTGCACAGTTTCTCTGATTGAACTGTGGGTCCTGATATCAAAACCAAGACTCAGGAAATCAGGTCGCATAACAGTATCAAATTTCAACTGAAGGAGATACCTGCTCATTTCTCCGGTTCTTAATCCCTCTGTATTTGAGTTAAAAATGAATGTTACATTTTCCGACCTGTGCAACAGACGGTAGAAATGGTAAGCATATACAGACTCCTGGTGGTTTATATCAGGAAGACCGAATGATTCTCTCAGACTAAAGGGTATAAAGGATGATCCGGCAGAAACAGCCGGAAGAATACCCTCATTTACTGAAAGAATAATAAGATTTTTAAAATCGAGTGCACGTGTTTCCAAAATACCCATTATCTGAATCCCTGCTAACGGTTCTCCCGAGAATGGCACAGACTGGCTTCTAAGTATTTTGTCAAGAATTCTTGAATATGTATCGATAGTAAAATTTATGTCTTCACTTTTAATTATTGTATTCAGTTTATTGATCGAGAGCAGAATTCTGTACATAAACTCATTGTCAACACTCCTTTGTACATTAGTCTCTGCTGATTCAGGTTGTCTCGCTCTGCTGTTTAAAGAAATACCTGTCAGGATATTCTTCAGGTATTCCGAAAGTATTTCGGGTGTTGCTGCTTTCCTGAAGATTCTTCCTGAATGTGTATTGGTATTATCGAAATAGTCTTCCGGTACCCAGACCAGATTGATTTTAATAATCTCATTCAGTTTTTCATTCTCGGTTTCATTCAATAAACCACTTACTGACAAGTATTTAAGAATAGACAGGACATCATTATAATTGAAATGTACTCTGCCATTCTCAGTTCTTGCATTTTTCTGAAGCAGGAGCAGTGACCTTATCAAAGAATAAATATGGGTTTGTTTCAACGGATGACCCATTGTTATATTAATATTTCCGGCATTCTCAGGGAGGCTTGTAAGAGCGGGTAAAAGCAAATCTTCATCAGCCAGAATTATCGCTGTATGATGAGCATTCTCAGGTGTAATATCCTGAAATTCAATGATTAACTGTGACATCAGTTTTACCTGTGCAACATCTGAAGATGTATCAATCACACGCCTGCTTACCGGTGCAGAACCAGGAGAAAGAAGAGTGTTATAGCTCCAGTCCTGTGGCATATCATTACCCAGGGTTTGCAGATTTTTCCGCAGAAAAAATCCGGCTGAAGTATATCTGGATCCTTTAATGTAAGAATTGTCAAAGTCCCAGTAGAATAGTGCTTTCTCTTCACTCTTCAGTTTCTTCATCAGTTTTTTCTCGCAGTTATTTAATGCGTTGAAGCCGATAAAGTGTACAAGATCCCATTCCAGATCAAATGCAGTTTCGGACAAACCTTCGGCCAGATCTCTGAAAACCATACCTTCATAAGCAAGGTTCTTTCCTCTTAGTATGTCTCTGAATTCTTTATAAATATCATTTAAAACTGACCAGACAGCCAGGAATTCTGATTTTTCCCTGGTTTGCTTTTCGGGATTGAAGTTTATCCAGAATCTTTTAATTATTTCTACCTGTTCCTGGTCGAGAGTGCCAAACTGAAGGTCTATACTTTTAATATCTGATACATTCCTGAATAACAATACTGCATTTACGAGATACTTGTCAATATCATCAAAATCGTTAATCAACATCTCTCCCCAGTAATAAAAATCGTCGAAACTTTCATGCGATTTTTTAAGCCTCCGGTATACCTTATAGAGTTCAAAAAGAAGTATCTCGTTATCGGCAATCTGAAGTCCGGAATAATGGCGGAATAATTCATTTATCGTAAATACAGTCGGAGACCATACAGGTTTTCTTATTTCTGCCCCCAGGTATTTAAGAATATAGAGCCCTGCTCTTCTGTTTGGAAAGACAAGACATTGGTCTTTCAGGTTGTCACCATAGTACTGGTAAAGATGCCTTGCTATTCTTTCGAGGAAGTATTCCATATGGTTGCCGGTTGTTGAGGCTTTGCCTAAATCCCGGGAGCGAACCAAACCGGGACTGTTTACTGGTATATACTCAGGTATTTTCTTTCAAATTTAACGAAATCAACTATCCATCCTTCAATAAAAAGAATATATTTAACTTACAGATAGAATTTATTATTCATATGATCTTAAATAAATTAATCTTTAAGAAATCTACAATAAAAATGAAGAAACGTTTACTTATCCTTGAACTTATACTATTTGTTCTCTTAAGCGGCTGCCATCAATCGCAAAAGGTATTTACCCCGAATGTTGAAGATTCATTTGCGGCAGCGGAAGAGAATGGTAAACTGGTAAATGAAGCATATGAGAGGTGTCTCAGATACGTGAAGGGCTGGCTGGCTGAAGCAGATTCTGCAACCCGGTTGATACCGCGAAACCTTGAGGAAGGGAGGGATATATGGAATGCAAAAGACTGTGCTGCAGATAATTACCCGTTTATGGTCTTAACTGCAGCTATCCTTGACCAGAAATTATTTAATGGATTAATGCTTGATATGCTTGAAACCGAGACCGAACTGACTTCCCGTCTTGGCTCATTACCCGATACATATTCCTTTTCCAAAAAAGGTTTTGTAAACAACGATACTATTTTATCCGATATTATTTTTGGTTCCTCAGAATATGTTAAAGACGGACTGATTCCTCTGACCGAATGGTTAGGCCCCAGTCCATGGTCCGAACGTATGATATCAATTATTGATGATATCTGGAAATTTGCACCTGTTGAAACCCCATATGGAAATATTTGCTCAGATAATCCCGAGGTCAATGGGGAAATGCTTCAGGCACTTTCACGACTATACTGGGCAACCGGAAAAATAAAATATCTGGATTGGGCAATAAGACTTGGAGATTATTACCTTCTTGACGATAATCATCCTACCCGCAATTTCAGAGTTCTCCGGTTAAGGGATCACGGCTGTGAGATCGTTTCAGGGCTTTGTGAATTATATGCAACAGTTACGTTTACTGATAAATATAAAAAAGAGGTATACCAGGTACCTTTATATGAAATGCTCGACAGGATACTTGAAACAGGACGAAATACAGATGGATTATTCTATAACTCTATTGATCCTGTAGCAGGCAAGCCGGTTAATGAGGGGATAGCAGATAATTTTGGTTATACTCTAAATGGTTATTATACCATATACCTTATAGATAATATTAACAAA
>Ga0307438_1000087_pt1 | contig 73200 bp, 58 predicted proteins | sample SalMarWE160110MG_FD_202144 | JGI IMG/M metagenome (GOLD analysis project Ga0307438, IMG submission 202144) | Salt marsh sediment microbial communities from the Plum Island Ecosystem LTER, Massachusetts, United States - WE1603-110 | ecosystem: Environmental > Aquatic > Marine > Intertidal zone >... | reverse complement strand
AATTTAAATCTTTTTTAATTTTAACATTTTCATACCGTTTGTACTAATCTGCCATTTTTAAAGCCTCATGTCTTCTTGCCACCACAGCCGCATAGAATCCAACCACCATAAACGCAATAGCCGGAACCCAGTAGGCAAAGATGATGCTTCCTGACTGATCGGATACAATCCCCTGTATTTGGGTAAGGAAAGCAGCACCGGCTATGGCCATGATCATCCCTGCCCCGCCTATCTTGGTATCCTCACCCAAACCGTCAATGCCCAGGGCGTATATGGTCGGGAACATAAGCGACATACAACCTGAGATTCCCACCAGGGCATACACCCCGATAAATCCGCTGCCATAAATGGCAGTGAGACTCAGGATCACCGCGATTACCGATAGTCCGGTGAGCAACTGCCGGGGTTTGATGAATCTCATCAACCAGGTACAGAAAAAACGCCCTATAACGAATAGGCATAATGACATGATATAATATGTGGCGCCTGCCTGTTCTGCCGTTCGCGGAAGTAATGCGGTGAGTCCAACAAACTCGAGGAAATTGTAGAAACCAGCTGCTACAGGTTCCAGGTTTCGCAGCTTTTCGATGATCTGGGCTGTGGTCGGATTCGGACCGATCGAGGCAATTATTGCATCGAGCTGCATCTGCTGCATCACGTACCGGATGATGAACGACCAGACCGCGATCTGGGCTCCAACATAAAAGAACTGGGCCACAACCGCCCACATATAATTGCCGTTTTTCTTCAGCCTCCGGAAAGTACCGGTGAAGTCAAGCCTTTTGTCATCTTCTTTCAGAGGAGGCATCCGGGTCAGGTAGATGGCAAGCAGGATTCCGACCATAACCAGTCCAATGATCATGTAAGTGAGTGAAAGAGATTTCAGTTCCAGTCCCTGTATCCTGATCAGCTCCTCATTCGGTAATGTCGACCGTTGGGCTGCGGTCATGGTGCTGAGTCTCGAAAGAATAAAAACCTGGCTGATGATCACCCCGGATATAGCACCAAATGGATTGAATGACTGGGCAAAATTCAAGCGCTGTGTGGCAGTCGGTTCAGGACCGATAGCGCAAACATATGAATTGGCTGACGTTTCCAGGATGGATAAGCCGGCAAACAGGATCAGGATGGCAAAGAGGTACATGAAAAATCCTATCTCTGTGCTTCCCCTTGAGGTAAGCATGGCAGGATAGAACATGAAAGTGCCCAGGGCATACATGCCCAGACCAAGCATCACACCCGATTTATAAGTATATCGCTTGATAAACAGGGCTCCCGGTATGGCAAAACACCCGTATCCGAAAAAATAACACGCCACCTGGATCCAAGCGGTCTTCGTATCGGTCAGGCTCATGATCCTCTTGAAAGCTGCCAACATGGTGTCGGTCAAGTTGTTCGGTATTGCCCAGGCAAAGAACAGGGAGGACAGCAATATGAATGGCCATACAATGCCTTTGGGAATGATGCGATGGTTTTTCATGTCTCAATATACCATTATTTAGACTTTTCTGCTATTTCATTCAAATCAAGGTCAACCAAGGTCTCTACCAGCCCTGAAAGGATTTTCTCATCTCCAGGTTTAATCCTATAGGCCAGCTCTTCATTCATAACAGACTGGTTAAGATAATTTTTATGACTCCGGAATTACCTAATAATCGCTTCCGCCAACTATTTATAAAATGCGAAAAGTAACAAAAAAATCACTTATAGTGTGTAAAATCCAATAATATTGAGCACATATCCCAATTCATAATAATTTTGCTATGAATCAGGTGCTCAGTTTGACCGGATTCTCCAGTTCATCTCTGTTACTTGCATTCCCGGTCATTATATAAACCATATAATTTGCTGTTTCTATTCGTAATGAATACCTTTAAAGTTAGATTTCATACATTTAAGCTGTATCATATTTAATATGGTTTTTAATAAATGCAATTATTAATAATGAAAAAATTACTTAAGCTACTGGCTGTAATCCTTATGGTAAGTTTTGCAAATAATTTAAATGCAAAGCCTAAATGGATTTCATTATTTAACGGTAAAGATTTGAACGGATGGTTTGTCCGTGGAAAAGCAACATGGGATGTTCAGGATGGCATTCTGGTAGGTGAAGGAGGTATGGGTCACATTTATACCGATGCGACTTGTTCAGATTTTGAGGTCAAAGGGATGTTCAGGATTACCGGGACTAATAGTAATAGCGGCTTTTATTTCCGGGCAAATCCGCCTGCAGATAATCCCGATGCTTTTCCCCGTGGTTATGAAGCACAGATTTGTAATAGCCAGGAAGCCTATACTGGTTGGTTGTGGAAACCCGGAAAACCAACCGGTAAACCGGATACACCGCTAATGACCAAAGATGGTGAATGGTTCAGATATCGGATCAGGGCCGTTGGAACCCATATACAATTCTGGATTAACAACAAACTGGTAATGACATATGATGATGCGGAATACACATCCGGCCATTTTGCTATTCAAGGTCATAATCCGGGAATGAAAATTGAAGCAAAAAAATTGTACTACCGCAATTTAACCAAATAATAATCTTATCATCTCACCGAAGCGGCTATCATCGGCCGCCAAATCCGCCAAACGACGGAGACGGCGCGGCCTAGCCGGACTCTTTAGTTCTGCTCCGCAAAAACCTTTTTTACCGCTTCCAGATAGCTATAACCCCAGAGCATATCAGGCTCAAGATAACTTCCTTCAACCCATTCATTCCATGCATTTATGATTATCAGCTTTGGCTGCTCAGGATGATTGTCAGCATATTCTTTTGCCTTAATCAGATAAGCTGTGAAACTTTCAGGAGTGTTATTGATATGAACTACTCTCTCTTTACCAAATTGCGGGTAGCGGGGTGTATTGTCCCATCCTATTGAAACATTGGGGAAATATGGAATTGTGAGAGCAGAATCCCACTTTTGCTGTAATGACATTGCATTCTCTCCCCATTTCAGGTAGTCTTCATTAATTCCCGATCCTGTCCAGTTATAGGTAGTTACACTATTAACGCCAAGCAGTTCAATGATTTCATTGATACTTTTTCTCTCTGCGTACTGCCCTCCTGTCAGACGCGGTTTTCCATTATTACCCCATCCTATAAATTGTATATGCAACCCGGGGAAACCAGCCTTTTTAACTTCATCGCGAAAATAGTCAAGAGCCTTTCTGGTCTCCTCGAGACTTCCAAAACTTCTGATAAGATTTGAAACGCTGAATATTGAAAAAACGGGTTCATCATTAATCCTGAAATAGTTTGGCTGATTAAAATAGTTATCGTTTATCCTATCAACTATTATTCTAAAATTTTCCCAGTCAATATCGCCTGACCAAATAAGTGAATCATTCTTATATCTAAAGTGATTCCACATATTTCCGGGAACATCATGATTAGCCCACATAAGATAAAATTTCATTTTATCCTTATTCTTTGCCTTAAGAAATCCATCATTTAGGGCTTCTTCAAGAAATGGTTTCCCGTCATACCAGTACCAGTCATAGATGAAAACATTAACTCCATGATCTGTAGCTGCCTCTATTTTCTTTTCTGCTACAACCGGATCATCGTCCAACAAATAACCCCACAATGGCAGACGCGGCTGATAATGCCCCTCAAAACGGGGATTACCTCTTTTTATAATTTGCCATTCACCAATACCCTCGCTCCATAAAAACTCACGACTCATACTCTCATCCTGGCATGATGGCCAGATATAAGCTGCTACTGAATATTCTTCTTTGTCATTTTTTGATCCGGAGCATCCGAAAATGAGACACATGCTGACCAACACGTATAAAATCAGCAATATGTTTGTCAGGCTTAATAGATGTACTTTCATAAGTCAGTAATTGAGTTATATTTTTGTTTATCAAAATTACAACAGGAAAAAGCCAAATACAATTATATTTTAAATTCCTGATAATATTAATGAATCGACAAATAAAATTATGAAATATAAATCAATTAACATAAATTTGATGTGTGTAACAAAAACAATAAAAACAAGGCTAAGTCTGTATCCTGCCCGGCAGGATTGTATTGCAGATAGTCGTTTTTTTGATGCTTATAATGAAAGTCTTAATACTTCATACTGCACTTTTCGTAATACTGACAATTAGCTTAGGATTAATATCACAAACTGAGGAAAGCTCTATCATAAAAGGAGTAGTCGTGATTTCAGTTGACGGTTCAATCAATCCGTCGAGTGCCGAATACATCAATTCAGGTATTAAACATGCACGCGAAAAAAATGCAGAGTGTCTGATTATTAAACTGAATACACCGGGTGGATTATTAAAATCTACCCGCATAATTGTAACTGATATACTCGACTCTCAAATTCCTGTGGTTGTGTTCGTTTACCCGGGCGGATCTCAGGCGGCATCGGCGGGTGTTTTCATAACACTTGCGGGTCATATCGCCGCAATGGCACCAGGCACTAACATCGGCGCAGCGCACCCTGTATCCTTGCAAGGCGAACAAGATTCCATTATGAACGAAAAAGCTACGAACGACGCCGCAGCTTTTATAAGAACAATAAGCGAGAAGCGCGCACGAAACATCCAATGGGCTGAAGATGCGGTCCGGAAAAGTTTATCCATTACTGAAACTGAAGCGCTGAAAGGAAGAGTTATCGATATAATCGCGATTTCAGTGCAGGATTTGCTGGAAAAAATACACGGAAAAGAAATCAGCTTATCTCTCGGCAAAAAGGTATTGGATACTAAAAACGCTGAGGTAATTAATATCGAAATGGATTTTAAACAAAAAATCCTCGGCTTGCTCAGCGATCCGAACATCGCATACATATTATTTATGATTGGTATATACGGTATTATGTTTGAGCTTTATAATCCCGGCGCGATATTCCCAGGCGTAATAGGAGGAATTAGTTTAATTATCGCTTTCTACTCATTGCATACGCTTCCGGTAAACTATGCAGGCTTAGCTTTAATTATTTTTGCCGTTATTTTATTCATCGCAGAAATTAAAGTAGTCAGCCACGGACTTTTAATGATTGGCGGAGTTATATCGTTAGTCTTTGGGTCAATAATGTTAATAGATACGGAGTCAACATTGGAAGTAATCAAAATTTCCTGGCAGGTAATTTTAGTAATTGTCATATTCACTGCTGCTTTCTTCATATTTGCAATAGGTTTTGGAATTAAAGCACAAAGCCGCAAACCTACGACCGGAATTGAAGGGATTATTGGAGAAATCGGCGAGACAATCAGCAATTTAGAACCCGAAGGACAAATCAGGGTGCACGGCGAGCTTTGGAATGCAGAAAGTTTAGATGGTTCTATCAGCAAAGGCACAAAAGTTAAAGTTACTCAAGTTTCAAATCTTAAGTTAATGGTTCGTAAAACAACATAAAATAAATCGAAAGGAAATCATTATGCAGCAAATATCCTACACATTATTAATAACGGGAATTATATTCCTGTTAATTATTTTAGCAAGTGCAATACGAATTTTACGTGAGTACGACCGCGGTGTAATTTTTCGGTTAGGAAGATTGATTGCCGTTAAAGGGCCCGGCTTGATTTTGCTCATCCCTCTGATTGACAGGATGGTAAGAGTAAGTCTGAGAACGGTTGTGATGGATGTTCCCACGCAAGATGTAATTACAAAAGACAACGTTTCTATAAAAGTAAACGCCGTGGTCTATTTCCGCGTGATGCAGCCCGACAAAGCAATCGTCGAAGTAGAAAATTTTCTTTTTGCCACTTCACAATTATCACAAACTACGCTCCGAAGTATATTGGGGCAATCGGAATTGGATGAGCTACTCTCACAACGCGATAAAATCAATCGCGAGCTGGCAAAAATAATTGATAATCAAACTGAGCCGTGGGGAATTAAAGTATCAAACGTCGAAGTAAAGCATATAGACTTACCACAGGAGATGCAGCGTGCAATGGCAAAACAAGCCGAGGCCGAAAGAGAACGCCGTGCAAAAGTTATACACGCTGAAGGCGAATTCCAGGCAAGCCAACGGTTATCCGACGCAGCTCAGATAATAAGTATAAACCCTGCAGCTTTACAGCTTCGCTTCTTGCAAACTTTAACAGAAGTAGCTTCGGAGCAGAGCTCGACTATCATTTTCCCCGTTCCGCTTGATATTATTTCCGCTTTTTTACCTAAGGAAAAGAAATAATTGATTTGTGAGTGAACCAATTTTATTCGGATACGATCCGTATCCTAACATCGTGGCAGTTCAGCATATCGACGATAATAAGCTGATGAAGACGTGCCTGCCAATGCTTTAGCGAAGGCTGGTGTCGTAATTATATCCTTCAATAATGTTTGACATCGGAGCTCTATTTATTTCATTATCAAACTTACATATAAATGAGATATTTATGTAAGTTTAAAGTGTAAGCTACAATAAGGTTATGTATAAAATACTTTTAAGTCATAGCACATACTTTAAAAAATGATAAAATCAATATTTAAAAAAATTCAGATCAGATTTTTATAATAAGAGTTATACATTAAAATAATATGAGTACTTGGAATCAATAACATAATTTTATTGATTACCGATAGTCATATAAAATAATAATACCATGGAAGGTGATATTATAATAATTGAAGAACATCACAAAAGAGCAGCCGAACAAGTAGTAAAAATGATCATTGACAATATTTATGATACTAAAGAAAAATATGTAATTACTGTGGGCGGAGAATCAGGTAGTGGCAAATCCGAAATTGCTGTATCAATAGCTAATGAATTCAAAAAGAGAGGAATAAAATGTTATATTTTTCAGCAGGATGATTATTTTATTTACCCTCCCGAAGCAAATGCAAAAATCAGGAAAAGTAATATTAATTGGGTAGGTACCAAAGAAGTAAAAATTGATTTATTGGACAGTCATCTTAAAAGCATCAAACAAGGCAATAATAAGATAGTCAAACCATTGGTAATTTTTAAAGATAATACAATTACAGAGGAAACTGTTAATATTGATGAATGTAAAGTAGTTATTGCAGAGGGCACTTATACTACCTTATTAAAAAATGTTGACAAACACATCTTTATTGACAGTGATATGCACCGAACTATAGCAGCAAGAAGAAAACGAAACAGAGAGAAACAGAATGAGTTTCTTGAAAAGGTTCTTGCCATTGAACACAACATCATTTCATCTCACAGGCAAAACGCTGAAATAATAATTACTAAAGATTTTAATGCCATATTAAATAAAAAGGAAATAAACAAATGAGTAAAATTAAAAATATTGCCATGTTAAGTACACACGGATATTTTGATCCAGTGCCCCAACTGGGAAGGACAGATACAGGTGGTCAGGTTGTCTATGTGTTGGAACTGGCTAAAGCCTTTTCATTGATGGGATATAAAGTCGATATATTTACACGTTGGTTTGATAAAAATAAAAAACAAATTGATCCTGTTCCCGGCGTTGAAAATGTAAATGTTATCAGAATACCAGCAGGTAACTGGGAATTTATTCCTAAAGAGTTTATTTATGATATTCTGCATGAGTTGTCAAATAATATGATAGAATTTATTAAAAAAAATAATTTGGATTATGATTTATACCATGGACATTATGTTGATGCTGGTATAGTTACGATTGATGTTGCTGCCAGCTTTGGAAAACCTGCCTTTTTTACAGCTCACTCCTTAGGTGTCTGGAAGCGTGATCAAATGGGTGGCGATCCAATGGAAATGGAGAAAAAATTCAATTTCAAACATAGAATCTCTGAAGAAAAAAGAATCATTAAAAATGTCAGATCATGTATACTTACTTCCCTTGTTCAATTAGAAAAATTAACTGATTTAGATAAGGATGATGAATATATTCCCGGTAATATTGAAATTATTTCTCCTGGCGTAGATGTACATTATTATCATTTACCCACTAAAGAAGACAAACAAGTTATTACAAATTTACCCGAAAAGTATATTTATTGTTTAAGCCGGATAGATGCAAATAAAGGTCATGATTTATTATTATATGCTTTCGATATTGTCAGGAAAGAAATTCCTGGTGTTGATTTGGTGATCGGTGGAGGCTCACCGAATCCTGAACAACGTGAATTAGGAGTTCTTGATAAAATGAAAACTATTATTGCAGAAAAAGGGATGCAAAACCGCGTTCATATTATAGGTTATGTACCCGATGAAATGATGAGACCTTACTATCAACAAAGTTTATTTTTTGTTTTACCCTCATTGTACGAACCTTTTGGAATGACATCTCAGGAAGCTATGGCTTGTGGCAAGACTGTTGTAGCATCAAAATACGGTGGTATAAAAAATGTTATCACAAATGAAGAAAACGGCTTTTTGGTTGACCCTGTAAATACAGAAGAATTTGCTACGATAATGATAAAACTGCTTGAAGACCAAAATCTTAATAAAAAGATAGGTTTAGCCGCTCACAATAATATATTCCAAAATTATAGCTGGGAAATGCAGGCAAGAAAACATATTGAACTGTATAATGTGCATTATGAATAATGAAGAATATTTTTTCTTATCAGCATCATTATTTAATTAAGAACTTAATTCAATTTATCCGGAGATCTTTTGTGAATAAAAGTAAGTAAGTCCGTTCATCTCTGTCATATCGAAAATCTTAAAACCGTTTCTTTCTAAAACTTCTGTAACTTTATTTTTATCCATATTATAATTTGTACCGGTATCCAGGGAATTAATGAATCTGCTAATTAACTTAAAAGGATGATAAAAGGAAAATGTATTTCCCTTTTGATAAGTTATTCCCACCAGGATTGAAATTAATAAAATTGATGAACTTTAAAACTGAAATATTCCCCATTATTTTGTGTTTTAAGTTACATGATAAAAATAACGGAAGAGAATATTCCTGTCAAGTCGTCAAAGCCCAATTAGTGGGAATATTAGAGGCTTTTATGAAGTCTTTATCAACTCAATCCCGAGGATAATTTACAGTTAAGAACAATTGATAATCATAATGAAGTTATTCATCAAAAATGAGTTAATATTTACATGAAATTAATGAAGAGCTATAGATTTACTGGTCACGTAATATCATATAGTGTTGATTATTAAATTAATAGAGAAGCAATACATTAATTTTTATCAGGGATTTGTTATTTTGATCAATGGAAGATATAAAAGGGTAAGATTTAATCCGAAAGGCATAATTCTGATCCTGCTAATATATTTTTTTATTTTCTCTTGTATATTATTAATGTAAAAATGTCACATCTCCAACAACTTCAAAATATTCACCATCTGCGTATCGTCCGGTTACTTTCCATACATAAACACCTTGAACTGCAAGATTTCCGTCTCTAAAATAGCCATCCCATCCTTTGTATAAATCATTACTTTCATAGATTAAAACTCCCCATCTGTTAAAAATCTGAAGTTTATATTCTGTGACATTCTCAAAGAATGGTCTAAAAACAAAGTCCATTTCCGGATAAAGTCCTTCTGTCCATTGTCCTCCGGTAGGTCCTGTTCCATTCCACTTAAACACATTAGGGAATCTGATATCCCCTGTTTTCCATTCCACTTTTATTGGAGTCTCTAACACAGCTGAATCGATACATCCATCCTTGGATATTACAGTAAGAGAAACCCTATAGATACCTGGTTTTTCATATTTATGATAAGGATTTTCTTCCGTGGAAATTTGTCCATCCCCAAACCTCCACAGGTACAAGGAATCATAATGACTATAACTATGGAATACAACTACTTGTTTATTATTTACTACATTAATCGGATATGCATTAAAAATCGCTGTAGGATTCTGATACACCTTGATTATTTCATTATGTATTGATTGTCCTGTGATATTGCTAACAATTAATTTTACTATGTAGTCTCCTGGTACATGATATGTATGGACCGGGTTTTCTTCAGTTGAGAACAGGTCATCACCAAAGTCCCACAGATAAGATTCTCCATGAACACTATTATTAACAAACTGAACAGTTAATGGAGAACATCCGGCTGTATCGGGTTCAAAATTTGCCTTGGGAAGCGGTGGCTTAAGTACTTTAATATGTATTGTATCTGTTCCTATGCAGCCATATCTGTCGGGGCTTGTAACATATTGTATAATATGAGTTCCCAAACCTGCCTGGGTTGGATTAAAAATATTGTCTGTTACTCCTTGGCCGGAAAATATTCCACCAGTTGGAGTTGCCTTTAGTGTTACAGAAGGGCTATTAATATAAAGAGTTCCTATTCTATCTATGATTACAACCGGAAGAGGCATAACAGTTATAATCCTACTGTCAGCATCTCTGCAATCCCCATTAATAATATTGTATCTGATAAGATGATCTCCGACGCCTGCAATAGCCGGATCAAATGTATTTCCGATAACCCCCACACCCGACCAGATTCCACCTGAGTCATGAGCCGTTAGTGTAATTTTTTGATCAGTAACACATAATGTATCTATCGGAGTAATTGTTGCATCAAGAATAATAACTGTTATTACTATCTGATCAGAGTTACGACATCCATTTGCATCAGTAATACTGTATGTAATAACATGATTTCCAGGTCCGGAAATTGCCGGATCAAAGATATCTCCTACAACTCCCGGACCTGACCAGATTCCTCCGGAATTGTGCGCAGTTAATTTAATTGTTGAATCTGTGGAACATAAAACACCTACCGGAGTTATTGTTGCATCAGGTATTGGTACAACTGTAATAATTATCTCATCATTATCACTACATTCATATTCATTAGTAATATCATATCTGATTATATGATCTCCGATACCTGCAATAGCCGGATCAAATTTATTTCCTGTAACTCCATTTCCTGACCAGGTTCCGCCCGGATCATGAGCACTTAAAGTAACAGGATCACTATTCGCGCACAATGTGCCAACCGGCTTTATTGTTGCATCCGGATAGGGTACAATTAATATTTTTGCAGTTGTTACGACCGGTGGATGATCTCCATTTTCAAGATCTCTCGGGCTACCCGGAATATCAGGATCATCATATGGATTACAATAATTCCAGTTACGTAAAGTTACCTGAAAATACTGGCCTACTAATTTATCATTAGCAACATTAATAATATCTGACCAGACTCCTGAACCAGTAACAGGACCAGTTAACGTAATTATTTCATCCGCATAAGGATATGTTCTTTGTGTCCCATTTATTGTAACAGGGGTTCCTGTCATTGTAATATCAGTTCCGTATATCCATTGTATCCATCTTGTATTAACATTAGGATTATCTTTTTCTTGTGGGGGAACACAATTGAACAAAGTTAAATCCTGAAAGCGGACATCCGCACTATTGCCAAAACATATAGGATAAATCGTTGGATTTATATGCATATGACCTCCATTATGATCGTCATCATCCCAGACTGTTACTATTTGTTCCTGAGAAGAAGAAGTACAAACAACACCATTAACAACTAATGTTGCTCGAGGATGATAATTGCAAACATTACCGGATGACGTATAAATATTAGTTTCAGTTGCTTCAAAAATTCCAGGGCCTACTTGAACCGCCGGTACTGTTACAATTGTACCATTATCCCAATCATATTTAATACTAACGGGAGTTCCAGCATCATTAACTCCTGTGTAACTTACATACCATGTTGCTGTAACCGGAGAACAGAATTTATCCGGAGTAATACTATTTGATTTTGACAATATAGTACAATCTTGTCCGAAAATATTAAGTGAAAGCAGTATCAGGATTCCATATAATAACCATTTTTTCATAATCCTGAGAATCTTTTCTAATGAATTGTATGAGTACTCCTTTAACGTTCACCCCACCTGCCCGGTTACAATATTTAAACAATATTTTATTGTATTTATTATTCAAACTTTCATGTACAGGCATTTCTTCTTCAAAGATTAGGTAGGAAATGCACAATATTGTGTTGGATTTTTGTATATAAAATAGTCGTTTGTGTAAAATCCGGTGATTTTGAGCACTCTTTATCCGGTTTAAAGTGAAAAGTGATAACCGACTTTTTATCAAACGATTACTATATTTAGGAATAAATTTACCTGACTAGACCTCTTAATATGAAATCTGTGATTAAACTTACCTGGCTGCCAGGTAAGTTTAGCCACGGCAGGCTATGGTGTAAGGCTTTACTGTGTCACACATATGAGACTAATCTTGTCGTTTTTGTTTTATAAACGAGGCTATGTTGTGGACACTGGCGATCCAGATACCATTGGCGGGATCTGTCGCATATTTGCAAATTGATTCAATAGTTTTTAATTGTGATGTTTGAAATCCTTCTTCATTCATTTCGTGCCCTGCCAGAATCAGCCAGTACCCGTTGGCTTTGGCCGTTTCTATAAGCTTCAGAACCTGCTCAAATGACTTTCCATCCAGTTCTGTACCATTTAGCTGAGACAGATCACAAAATGCCGGATCATTGGGTGCCTCGTTAAGCCAACCTCGCCCGCTTTCAAATAAGAATGCAATGAGGGGGACATAACTCTGTACATTTATTCCTCTTCCTATGAAGGTTTGTCCGCACGGATATGCAAATGACACCGGATGAACACCTAAAATTTCCTTTATGAGCCTGCTTGCAGAATCAAGTTCAGTTATCATCATGTGAAGAGTATAATCTTCCAGCGCCTTGTCCCTTGACCAGGTGAAATTTCCGGAGCAGGGATGCAAAAGTGAATGATTCCCAATCTCATGACCGTTAATCACAGCCATTCTCCATTTGTCAGACCGTTTAATCATGCTTCCCGGTGATACATAAAATGTAGCTTTTACTCCATATTTATCAAGCAAGGGAATACCTGTATCTACCTGAGAAAGACGCGCATCGTCAAATGTAAGACTTAGAGCCATTTTTTTCCCGTCGGGCCAGATAAATCCCTCATCAGCACCAGTTGAATTATCAATGCCGTATGATTGACCAAAGCTGTTACAGTTTATAAAACTGCAAGCTGTTGTTATTAAAAAAACTACCAGGTGCTTTTGTATTTTGCTCATGAGGCTGTTATTTGCCATTAAATATACTAATATCACTGGATTTTTGTACCTGTGGATGCTGTTATATCTATTAAATAGAATTCCAAGTGATTGTCGACTATTTATATTTTATTAACAATTTCATTTAGAGTGAAATAAAACTTGATTTTTACCTCGGAATTTTATAACTTACAAAAGATTTTTCATAAAGTAATTATGCTCTTATCTAAAGAGGGTCAAGGGGAAATTGATGATCATGTTAAGCACCATAAGTTCAATATGCTTATGAACCTGGTTCTGGCGAATACAATAATTGTATTTATCATTGGTGCATTGACCTATGGAGAAAAGTTCCACTTCTGGGATTTTGCCTACAGTTATCTTGGTATGACACAAACACCTGGAGGTTATGGAAACACATTATCATTTCTTGTATATGTATCGGGGTGCCTGTTTAATTCATTTATCTGTATCAAAATAAGCAATACTCTCGACGTACAACTATTTAGGATATTATTCAAAATGTGCGGAGTGGGGTATCTCCTGTTAATGCTGCCATGTGATCTGATTAACTCATTTCACTCGATTGGAGGAGCACTGGTATTTGGTTCCTTATGGTTTTTTTCAGTCGTTAGTATAAATGATATTTATCGCTCCGGCAAAAAACACAGGGCATTACTCTATAGCCTACTGCTTAATGGCACGATATTACCTTATGCATTCATGTATTTTGTAAAATCTCCTTACATGCAGATTGCTCAGAAAATAGCCCTGTCAGGGCTCATCCTTGCGCTGAAGCTGATTATAACAGAGCAGACCACGGAGAATGTTCTGGAAGAGGGCTAATTTCTGAAGTATAGTACTACCCTGTTCTAAGACCGCATAAGCCAGGCTTATTGACCACATTTGGCCAGTTAGATTGCTATTAGGCATAAATTATGCTATTATTTCATATCGCCTCATTGACCATTTTAATCTCCTTGAATCTGCAGAAATATTGAAGTTCCTTTGTGATATCTCCGTAACATGTCTGCCGGTGCAATCCGCTTGCCCAGTTTTTCCATAATTTTGTAACATCTCCGTCTACTTTGACTGTGATTTTGGTCCGGCAACCTCTGTCATCTTTTAGCGAAACAGGAGTTGCAATAATTTCACCTGTGAAGTATGGCAAAAAGTCGGTCCCTTTCAAAATTGCCTGAGTGACTTTCTGACCGGTACGCATCTCCACTTGCGGCACTACTCCTTCCTGACGTTCCATAATTGACCGTAATTTATAGGGAGCAGCCTGACCATCCGGCCCATCCATTTTGGTCGTTCCCAGGCAATGTGCCAGAATGATACTATTTCTGGATTCATCCACCGTGGGATCGCTTATAAATCCAGGTCTTCCCACCAGTCCCTGGAATATCACGTGAGTCATGGCAGATTGCAAATCAGATTCGCAGATGCCGCCCAGTCCCATATTATTCAATCTGGTAAAACCCACACAGGGAAATGCATAGGACTGGCATAATGGTTTGAACATAGTGCCGTAGCAATCAACTGTCATAACTGTTGCATCTTCTTCATCCAGCAGCTTTTCGAAAGCCAGGGCAAGCTTGCACGATTTGAAGATATCTTCATCGGAAGGTTCAACAATCTGAACAGCTTCTTTTATCCATCGGTCAGCTTCACTCCTGGCTTCAGTGTCGTCAACAGTATTATAGGCATCAATCAGTCGATTGAGTTCGATTTGTTTAATTTCTGTTCCAAATTTATTTTTGATATTATTTGCATAATCAGTGAAAGATCTGGTAGTAAGATTGAGGATTTTGGCTTCTCTCAGGTGATGAATTGCACGAAAAGGTCTTATGGCAGTTGCCAGCTGTTGATAATCACTGGTTAAAATGCAATCCATTTTACTACCGAGTGGTTGATTAAGAAGACTACTGAAATTAGCCCATTCATGTCCTGAGAATGGAACAGCGAAGACCATGGTTGGTATGCCTGCGCTGAGAATTTCATTGAGAATGGGTGAAATTCCAATGTTGAAATGGATTGCCAGGATACCGTCAACATTTTTTAATCTGCTTTTAATGTTGCTTGCCTGTTCGGGAGAAGTAACCAGTTCATCGACAACGAACTCCACATCAGACAATTCATCCTGTAATTTTTTAAACTCGGTTTCATAAATCTGGATTTCTTTCTGGAAATCCATATTTGGTTTAGGCCAAAGACCATGTGAAGTTCCCATATAAATTCTTGCAACTTTGACTTTTGTTCTTCTGCAGCCCGGACTTATAAGCCGTAGTCCTTTTAAATCAGGGCTGAATGCGAAACCACTCAAATTGCAAAGGCAGAGAGCACTTCCGGCGAATGTCAGTTTCAGGAACTCTCTTCGCAATACCTTATTTTGCATGACAACCTCCTTTTTATAGAAATTTATTTTATTTGACAATAATTACACTTAACCTGATTAATCCATAAACATAAAATTAAGCATTGTCAGTAATATTTAAAACCTTTTTAGAAACTATTATTTCGTTAAAATTTAATTGACTTTAATCTAAGTAAGATGTAAATTTGATATAGATTTTTGTTGTTCATATTCTTAAAATGATAACAGATTGTAATTAAAAGGGTATATAAATCAATAAAAAAATTATGAAAAGAAGAAATTTTGTTAAGTCTGTTGCTGCTACGGGTACCGGGCTGATAATCCTTCCTGGTGGTGTCCTGGCAGGTAAAGGTCCGAATGACACACTGAATATCGCCCTGATCGGAGCCCATGGTCGTGGTTCCCAGCACTATGGCTCCTTAAAGGATCAGAATGTGGTTGCAATCTGTGACGTACATGCTGAAAACATGGCCTTGGCGGCAAAGGAATATCCCAAAGCCAAACAATACACAGACTGGCGCAGGTGTCTTGAGCAAAAGGATATTGATGCGGTTTTAATAGCAACACCAGATCATCACCACGCATTTATCAGCATCTGGGCTATGAACCGCGGGTTGCATGTTTTTTGTGAAAAACCACTTGGTGAGTGTGTGGTAGAGGCACGTGAGGTGCGTAAGGTCTACCTTGCGAATAAGGACAAGCTTGCCACTCAGCATGGCACGCAGCGACATGCCAATGAGAATTTCGATCGTGTCGCAGAGCTGGTTCGCAACGGTGCAATTGGTGAATTGCAGGAAGTCTCAGCATGGGGCAACCGTACCCACAATGAAACCGGTTATCGTCCGGCAGCAGGGCCCGCTCCGAAGACTATTGACTGGGAACAATGGATCGGTCCGGTTCAAATGCATCCCTTTAATCCTGGATATTTCGGTGGAAGACCAGGGGCGAACTGCCTGAGATGGAATATGTTCCATGATTTTGGCAGCTGGCAGGTCGGAGATATGGGCAGCCATACGATGGATCTAGCCTGGAATGCGATAGATGCAGGACTTCCAACAACAGCCCAAGCAAGTGGTGATCCTTACAATCCTGAGGTCTGTCCATCAGACCACCATGCTATTTTTAATTTTCCTGCCAACGACTGGCGGGGGAATATCCGTCTTGAATGGTATCAGGGTACATTAAAACCCGCTTCTCCGCATTCTGCAATAAATATTGAGAAAATCGGCCACGGAGTGATGTTCAAGGGCACGAAAGGCACGCTTGTAGCAGATTTCAATACCCGCATGCTGATTCCGGCACGTGAGGGAGCAGATATGACCTACTACAAATCTCCTTCAAGCGATGAAGTTGCACCACCTCACGGTAGTTTTGTTGGTCAATGGATTAACGCCTGTAAAGGTGACCTGAAGACCTCGTGCGATTTTGATTACGCCGGTCGTATGATCCAAACATTAATGCTTGGGCTTGCAGCGCATCAGGCAGGCAAGGAATTGAACTATGATGCTGCTACAGGGCGTGTGACAAATGATTCAGCAGCCAACGACAATATGCGCAAGGAGTATAGGAAAGGTTGGGTGCTTAACGGGTAAGAGCGGTCATATTGACCGGCTTTTGGCAGTTGGATTTCTTATTGAGGATTATTGGAACTTAGGGACAGATGTATGGTTCAGTGAGGCAATAGCAATCTATTGTGGAGGAGGATTTAACATAATAAAAACTGTTAAGGATCTGGAAGCCTGGATAAAAGCGAATGAAAACTATCCGGGGAAAGGTAATCCAATTATGATTCATGTTTGGGAAGATTTCCCCGAAGGCGCCGATATCCATGGATATTATAGTAAAGTATTTGATATTACTATGAAATATTTACTTGACCCGAAGGGTCTCAATAAATCGATCAGGGATGTTCTTAATGTATTTTATGATATCAGAGACGGATATTCGTTTGATTATGCTTTTCAGAGAAATTTTGGATTGAGCCTGGAAGTGTTTGAAGATGAATACTATGATCGAATAATGGCATACTTGACAAATTTGTAGGATTTTATTTCTGATTGCCGGTTGCTGGTCGCTTGTTGCTGATTTTTAAGTATCGGACTAAAGCCTGTAACTCTAAGTTATGGGCTTTAGAACTGGTATTGAGATTATTGATTCCGGAAACTCATCAAAAATAAAATTGATTTAGGTTTAAACAAAGTGTAAATTTGATATTGAAGGGTTCTGTTATTTAAACCTATTGGACATATGAAAAACCTGGCTTTTATTCTCGTAATACTGCTAAATATACTATCAGGTATATTACAGGCACAAGGCAATTCAGCTATAGATAAGTGTATTCCATGTGAGAAACTCACAGCGCTGAAACTCCCTGACATAAAAATAACCGAAGCTGTTGCAGTTTCGGAAGGATCTTTATATTGTAAAGTATTGGGCATCATAGGGAAGGAAATAAATTTTGAACTGCTCCTTTTAACAAATAAAATTATTCACACATGAAATATTCAAAGAATGTATTATCTGCACAGATCCTTATGGTTCTGTTGATGTTCATCAGCATTAACTCCTATTCACAAAACCCTGTAATAGCGTTTGGAAAAGCTATAATCTTAAAGGATATTACACCCACGCCATCGGGGAAAAATATTCCTTTAAGATGGATTAATGTTAATACTGCTGAAGATACATGGGTAAAACAAAAAAAAATACTGGTATGCTCAGGCAAACCTACAGGTGTTATGCGTTCTGAGAAGCAATACGAAAATTTTATATTACATATCGAATGGAAGCACACTGAACCCGGAGGTAACTCCGGAGTATTTGTCTGGTCTGATGCCAGACCGGAGGAAGGATCGCGTCTGCCCGATGGAGTTGAAGTCCAGATGCTAGAACTCGATTGGATCAATCTTCATATAAAGGATGGGGTCATTCCACCTGATGCATATGTTCACGGCGAACTCTTTGGTGTTGGTGGAGTAACAACCATCCCTGATAATCCCCGGGGAACCAGAAGCAAGTCAGTTGAAAACAGGTGCAAGAGCCGGGGGTACTGGAATATTTACGATGTTATATGCGTTGATGGTGTCATTAAACTTGCTGTTAACGGCAAGTTTGTCAATGGTATAAGTCAATCATCTCAAAAAAAGGGTTATATCTGTCTCGAATCGGAAGGGGCAGAGATCCATTTCCGTAATATTAAAATAGTTGAGTTACCTGCAGGAATGACTTTTGTTGAACAAACAGCTCCTCTTATTCAGTAACAGTTTCTTAACAATATTCAAAATCTATAACTAAAGTAACACTTTGAATAAATCAATAAAAAAATACCTTTAATTTTACAAGCTTAAAAACTAAAATTATGCCTGACAATTTTTTTAATTTGAATAATCCGGATTTTTACGGTATCCTAATACGATTTGTAATAAACCTGACGTTTCTCTTCATTCTTATCCGGGGTATTTATTATAGATACTCAAAGAAGGAGAAGTTCCTGTTTACCTTTTTCTTGATGGGCATCACGGTCTTCTTCATTACCTCTATGCTGAAATCAGTTTTCATTGAGTTTGGCATGGCCGTTGGATTATTTGCCGTTTTCGCAATCCTAAGGTTCAGAACAAGGAATTTCAGCCTGAAGGATATGTCTTATATCTTTACAACCATTGGGATTTCGGTGATCAATTCTTTAAAGCTGGTAGGATTTCCTGTCCTGGGGGTCATTATCATCAACACAACAATAGTTATTTCAGCAGTTATCCTTGAAGAGTTCACAATTAAGAACAATACTGTAACATACTCAATTATTTATGACGACCTGGAGTTACTGAAATCAACTAAAAAACAAAAGATTTTAAAGGAAATTTCAGCACTGACAGGAAAAGATATTCTAAAGGTCAAAATCCGGAGAATAGATTATAAAAATAAAGTTGCATTACTGGATATTTCATATAAGGATTAAATCACTCCTCCTTAAAGAATAAAGGCATCTCCTCCTTTCTATCCTTCTATCAGACAGTAATTCCGACAACTTCAACACTGTATTTCTCTGCAGCATATTTTCCAAAAGCGCCCCAGCCGCAGCCAATATCGAGCACGCGCATTCGTGGTTTGAGATAAATTTTGCGACAGATTAATTCGAGTTTGTCTTACTGGGCTTTATCCAGGCTATCAGCATCTTTCCAGTATGCGCAACTGTGATTCATCCGTTTATCGAGCATATTCTGAAAAAGATCATTTCCTAAATCATAATGCTTTTCTCCAGTAATGAATGCTCTCCGTTTTGATTGCAGATTTAAAAGTCATGCTTTAAAAAGCCTGAGAAGACTTTCGTATCAACTCACATAAGGAATTTTTATATATTATTGTTATTCAGCGAATTGTATTATAGTATAAATTGTCTAACCAAAAAACAGTTTGTTATGAAGAAAATCATGCTATGCAAAGTGTCATAACTACTATCTTTTAGCTGATTTTCATAGATTATATTTTTAATTGTTAATTTAATTACTTTGTAAGATATTGTTTACATAAGATTACTGCAAGGTTTGTTTTTTTAAAAGCATTATGAAATTGCTAACTTTCATTAACTTTCTTAAGTTTTTCAGGCTAATCTGATAATAATTCATTATGTGGCTAATAATTTTATTATTTATTTCTGTAGCATTCATTGTTTTAACAACGTCGAAATTAAAATGGCATCCTGTTCTTTCGCTTCTGATAGCTGCCTTTGGATATGGAGCATTATCCGGAACAATATCGCTTGAAGAGGTGGTAAGATCGGTTAACTCAGGTTTTGGAAATACATTAGGAATAATCGGAATTGTAATTCTTGCTGGTTCAATAATTGGTAAATTCCTGGAAAAATCGGGAGGTGCATTTACCCTTGCAGAAAGCACCCTGAAGATTGTCGGTAAAAAGAATATGCCTCTGGCCTTAAGTATTATTGGATACATTGTAAGCATTCCAGTGTTCTGTGATTCCGGATTCATAATTTTATCACCCCTGGCAAAAGCCTTAACAAAACAGGTAAAAACTACATTTGCCACAGGCGCAATGGCTTTAAGCCTTGGACTTATACTGACTCATTCAATTATTCCACCAACGCCAGGCCCTTTGGGTGCAGCAGGGATACTTAATGCCGACCTTGGATTAGTGCTTGCCCTTGGATTACCGGTTAGTATTGTCGGGCTCGTCGCCGGCTGGTTTTTTTCAACCAAAATTGCATCAAGGATACAGGTTGATCCGTTTCCCGAATACGCTGAAACGGAAATAAAATCAGGTGATAAACCATCAATAGTTAAATCCCTGCTCCCGATTTTAATACCCATTCTGCTGATTATTTTCCGGTCAGTGAATGGTTTGTCTTCAGCTCCGTTTGGTACCGGAGGTTTCTCAAAATTTATCGGTTTTTTTGGACAACCAGTTGTTGCATTGATGATTGGTGTACTCCTTTCATTTATCCTGCCAAAAAAATTAACAAGAGAAATGATCTCCCCGAAAGGCTGGATAGGCGAAGCAATAATTGCAGCTGCAACAATAATTATAATTACCGGCTGCGGTGGTGCTTTTGGCCAGGTTTTACAGAATTCCGGAATTGGTGATGTAATTAAGAATAATTTATCAGGAGCTGAAAGTTTAAGTATCCTGCTGCCAATTATTATTGCTGCTTCACTAAAAACAGCTCAGGGCTCAGGTACCGTTGCAATAATTGCAGGGGCAAGCCTTATGGCTCCGCTATTAGGTCCTTTAGGAATGGATACATCCTTCGCAAAAGCACTGGTGGTTGTAGCCCTGGGTGCAGGAGGATTAATTGCCAGCCATGCCAACGACAGTTATTTCTGGGTAGTTACACAAATGTCGAATATGAGTGTTAACCAGGGATACAAATTACAAACCCTTGGAACAATGACAGTCGGGATATTTGCTTCTTTAACGGTCTGGTTAATGAGCCTGATAATACTATAAACTATTGTAATTAAGAGTGTCAAATTTAAGGTAGATAGAAGTTGGAAGACGGAAGACGGAAGACGGAAGTCGGAAGACAAGGAGTTCATACTTCGGACTTCGGACTTCGGACTTCTGACTAATAATAAAGTTAAACAAAAAGCGTGAAAGATAAATCAATCTGAATATATGAATAGTTATCATCTTGTTAAAATAAAACAGCACTTTAGAAAAAATTCTTTAGTTAACATTAAGAATGAAATCTCAAAGGAGTTATTTAGCCTGAATTCGTATATCAAGCCTGGTACCAGAATTGCCCTGGCCGTTGGAAGCCGTGGAATTAAGAATCTGGCGCTTATAGTCAGAGAAGTTGCACAATTCATCAGAGAGAAAAAAGCTTATCCGTTCATCGTCCCGGCAATGGGCAGCCATGGAGAAGCCACAGCGCATGGACAGGAAGAAATACTGGCCGGCTATGGTATAACAGAAAAAAACATTGGCGTACCTGTAAAATCCTCAATGGAGGTTGTTGAACTGGCTCAGGGAGAATCTCCTGTACCCGTTTTTATGGATAAAAATGCTTATGAATCAGATGGAATCATTCTTATCAACAGGATAAAGCCACACACCGATTATACCGGTAAATATGAAAGCGGCCTGGTAAAAATGGCGGTAATAGGACTTGGTAAAGAAAAGCAGGCATCAACTGTACATAGCTATGGAGTCTACGGGCTTACTGATCTGATCCCTTTAATTGCAAAACAAATTCTTTCAGTCGGCAAAATCCTTGGAGGAATTGCCCTGGTTGAAAATGCATATGATGACACTATGCTTGTAAAAGCTTTGAAAACAAATAAATTTTTTGAACAGGAACCTGTTTTACTTGATATTGCACGAAAGAATATGCCTTCCCTTCCTGTTGATGATATTGATCTTCTGATTATAGATCAGATGGGTAAGGATATAAGCGGAGTTGGTATCGACCCGAATATTATCGGAAGGATAAGAATATCAGGCCAGAAAGAATCGGACAAAACAAAAATCAAAGCAATAATTGTTACAGACCTGACTGACCTGTCATATGGAAATGCTCTGGGTATCGGATTAGCAGATGTAATTACCAGAAAATTGTTTGATAAAATTGATTTTTCAGCTACTTATTCAAATGCTGCAACCAGTAGCTTCCTGGAAAGGGCAAAAATCCCGATTGTGGCCACTAATGGCAAAGAAGCTTTTGAACTTGCTCTTAGAAGTTGCGGGTACCTGAAAAAAGGTGAGGAGAGAGTAATTCGTATAAAAGATACCCTGCATCTTGATGAAATATATATTTCACAATCAATAATGGATTCAATTCATAGTTCAGAAGGAATAGAATCCATAAAAGAAAATGTGAATCTGTTTAATAAGGATAATGAATTTACACCCTTTTAACTGTTACAGGTATCTGAAGATTGTCTGTCGTTAGAAAAATCCGGATTAATCCGAGTTAAAAATGCCAGGAGATGAACATTAAAAAGAATATTGAAAAAATCCCGGGCGGGATGATGGTAATTCCATTGATATTAGGAGCTCTGATAAATACAATTTCACCACAGGTACTTGAAATAGGTGGATTTACAACTGCAATTGCCAAAGGCTCATCAGCTTTAATCGGGGTGTTTCTGGTTTGCATGGGAGCAGGTATCAGTTTAAAGGCTGCACCCAGATCCTTAAAAAAAGGTGTCGTTATTACACTATCGAAGCTTATTGTTGGTGTCGTAATAGGGCTCCTGATAGCAAAACTTTTTGGAGACAAGGGACTTCTGGGTCTTTCTTCACTTGCAGTGATAGCGGCAATGACAAATAGTAACGGAGGCCTGTTCGCTGCACTAACAGGGGAATTCGGAGACGAAACTGATGTTGGATCCATAGCTGTTCTGTCATTAAATGATGGGCCATTCCTTACGATGATCGCATTAGGAACAGCAGGGATAGCTACAATCCCGATTACCAGCTTCATCGGGGTACTGATACCTATTATTGTCGGAATGATCCTGGGTAACCTGGATGGAGAAACGAGAAAATTTCTAATGTCGGGAGGACCGATATTGATACCTTTCTTTGCCTTTGCTTTAGGAGCAGGGATAGATTTTAAAATGCTAATAGTAGCAGGATTATCAGGTATATTATTAGGCGTAATAACTACACTTATTGGTGGATATTTTAACATCCTGGCAGACAGGATGACAGGGGGAAGCGGAATTGCGGGTGCAGCAGCATCAAGCACTGCCGGTAATGCTGTAGCCACACCTGCCGCAGTTGCCCTGGCAGATCCCGGGCTTGCAACCCTGTCCACGATAGCTACTCCTCAGATTGCTGCATCAACAATTACAACAGCAATTTTAACTCCTATTATTACAGCTTATGTGGCAAAAAGAAAAAAGCCGGCAGAGGATAAAAGTAAAAAACCTGGCGCTGACTTTGTCAGGGAAAAACTGTTAATAGTTGCCGATGATTTTACCGGAGCCAACGATACAGGGGTTCAGTTTGGCAGGAGACAATTAAGGACCATGGTTATAACTAATAAGCAAAATATCGCTAAATCGTTGAAAGAGTGTGATGTACTTGTTGTTGATACTGAAAGCAGGTTTGATGACAAAGAAACAGCTTACAGGAAAACATATGAAATAGGGAAAATTGCAAAAGCAAAAAACGTAAGATACTATTATAAAAAACTGGATTCAACATTCCGGGGGAACATAGGAGCAGAAATCTCCGGAATGATGGATTCTGTGGAGATCAATCATACGATTATTGTCCCGGCATACCCATCATATGGCAGAATTACAAAGAATGGCAATGTATACGTAAAAGGTAAATTACTTACAGAAACAGAATTTGCTGATGATCCAAAAACTCCTGTAAAAGAATCATATATTCCTAAAATTATTTCCTGTCAGACTGATAAAAAAACAGAAGTTATTCCTTATGATGATGTTTTATCAGGTAAACAAAACCTGGTTCAAAAATTGCATCAACATATTAAAAATGGTATTCAATTGATAGTAATTGATGCACAGGAGGAAGAAGACCTTGATTTAATTGCTTCTGCCGTTGCAACCATAAAGGAAGAGGTGCTGTTTGCAGGCTCAACCGGACTTGCCGGGTACCTGTCAAAATACCTCGATCTTAAAAAAGAGAAGAAAAGTAACATCGTTATCGCCGGAAGTGTAAGTGAAGAAACCCGGAAACAGATAGAATATACCGCAGAGAGAATGGCAGTTACATTGATTGATGTCGAAACAGAAAAGTTATTTTCCAGGGAAAAATACCAGGAGAAGAAAAGAATAATTAAAATCGTTAAAGAATCTTCTTGTAAAGGTGAAGATGTAGTAATCAGGAGTGCTCCTTCCAAGGCTATTGTTGCAAAGAGTTTTGAGCAAGGTGAAAAATTAGGATTGAAAAGGGATGAAGTAAGTGACAGAATAGCATCCTTTCTTGGAGAAATTGCCCGGTATATTATCCAGGAAATTAAGATCAATGGGATTCTTCTTACCGGGGGAAATACTGCCATTAAAGCTGTTGAAAGCCTTAATATTACAGGTGCAATTCTTCAGGATGAAATTTTACCGGGAATTCCCTATGGTTATTTTATCGAAGAGCAATACAGAAATATTATTGTCGTATCAAAGGCAGGAGGATTTGGAAATGATGATGCAATCTTCCAGGTGATAAACTTTTTAAAGAACAGATGGAGAGATGATTAACAAAAATTCTGCTACCATTGGAATTACTATGGGTGATCCTTCCGGGATAGGGCCTGAGATAATCCTGAAAAGCCTTGAAAATAGCGAATTAAGAAAGAGCAGGATAATCATAATTGGTGATTACAATGTCATGCTTAAGGCATATGAAATGTTAAAGCTTAGATCCTTCAAGCTGAAAAGGGTCCATAATGTTGATGAATATGTTTTTACTGACGATATCTTAAATATTCTTGATCTCCCTCTGGTAAACATGAATGAACTTCTCCCCGGGAGAGTTCAGGCTATGTCAGGAAACGCTGCTTTTGAATGTATCAAGAAAGCTGTTGAACTTGCTAAAAACAAAAGTGTTGATGCGATAGTAACTGCACCTATAAACAAAGAAGCCCTGCATAAAGCAGGGCACAAATATCCGGGGCATACTGAAATAATAGCCTCACTGACAGGCACAAAGGATTATGCTATGCTTTTACATGATAAAAGACTAAGCGTTATTCATGTTTCTACACATGTTTCATTACTGGAAGCAATCACCGGGTTGAGAAGGGAAAGAATTGAAAAAGTGATAGAACTGGGAAACAACATAATGCAAAAACTCTGTGCCGGGAAACCAAGAATCGCTGTTGCAGGTGTTAATCCTCATTCAGGAGAAAACGGATTATTTGGCAATGAAGAAATAAAAGAGATTATCCCAGCTATCAACAATATGAAAATAAAAGGTATAAATATTGATGGCCCCATTCCCCCGGATACAGTATTTCTGCATGCAATTAACGGGAAATATGATTTAGTTGTGGCGATGTACCACGACCAGGGTCATATTCCCTTAAAACTAATAGGATTTAGCAGTGGGGTAAACCTTACCGCAGGACTTCCTTTCACCAGAACCTCTGTTGACCACGGCACAGCATTTGAAATTTCATGGCAGGGGAAAGCCAATGAAAATAGTATGGTTAATGCAATAAAACTATCAATAAAACTTGCAAAATAAATAATATATCATCCAATGAAGGCCCAAGCCCTGAGCTTCTCTATTAAAAAGATGCTGAATCTTTTATAAGTGAATACCAATTAAACGACAATAATGCCAAAAGGGAAGCAACCATTGGATTTGTATTAAACAATCCTTCCGTTAATACTATGCTGATTACATTGGTGAAAAAGCCGGAAGATGCCTGAATTGTGAAGGATTTTGTGAGCAGGTCTGTCCCTATGATGTTTCAATAAAGGCACTTTTGTCAATTGCTCATCAGAATTTAAGTATTAATCTGACATAGTACAAATCCCGAACTTTTTTAATCATCCATTAAGAATAAAATTGACTTTGGTCTAAACAAATTGTAACTTTGAATATCAGAATACTCACTCGTGATAAATTAATAACTAAAATCAACAGATATGAAAAAAGTCGTTTTTTGTGGTCTGATTATTTTTCTGATAATCGGAGGTTGTGGTAATAAAAATAGAAAATCTTTTCTGGGTACATGGAAAATGGTTCAGATGCAAATGGTGGACAGAGGAAAAGTAACGAATTATTTTTCAGAGCATTATACTGTAAGTCAGATTAAAATGTGGTCCGGAAATTATTTTATTTTCGTAGGGAAATATGAGGTCGATACTACAACCTCTTATCGATATGGTGTAGGGACCTATACAATCGATGGGAACCTGTATGAAGAAGATATTTTATATCATTTCGATGAATCCTATGAAGGTCAAAAGAATAAAATCTGGCTGGAACTCAGGAATGACACTCTTCTACACATTTTTCCTGTTGATGATACAGGACAACCAAGTCAGACTACGCATTGGATTGAAAAGTATGTCCGGCTTAAATGATTATTAGATCATATTTTTACAAAACCGGTCAGGCAGAGACTAGCTACTTGAGTTAATTACAAAACATTGCTCTGGTGTCAGGATGTGCCTTACCTCCTGTCACAGTATCAGGATGTACAATCTTCAGGAGAGCCTTCATCTCCTTCGCAATATCAGCGTATTTGGGATCGCCTGCCAGGTTATTCAGTTCCTGCGGATCAGTTTTTTCATCATATAATTCAGCTCCCATTTCCCCGAATCCCCATTCGGTATAACGCCATCCCTCAGTGCGTACACTATGACCCGGTGTGTTTCCTCTTTGAACCTGAGTATATGCCGGATGTTCCCATTTTGCTTCAGGATCTTTAAGCAGAGGAGTCAGGCTGAATCCATCCAGATCAGCCGGAGGCTCTAACTCTGTCAGGTCCGCAAGTGTCGGGTAAATGTCAACCAGTTCTACAGTTCGGTGGCATATTTGTCCTGCTTTTCTCAAACCGGGTACATAAATAATAAAAGGACTTTTTGCTGATTCTTCAAAACAACTCTGCTTAAACCATAAGCCATGTTCTCCAAGGTGATATCCATGATCGCTCCAAAATACAACGATAGTATTATCAGCAAGCTCGAGTGAATCAAGAGCATTAAGCAGCCTGCCTATCTGGGCATCTACAAATGAAATTGAAGCATAATAAGCCAGGATACATTCCCTGGCCTGGTCGGGAGTGATACCAAAATAAGGCCATGGTCTGGTCGAAGCTAAAGCTAATTCCGGATATAGTTTCTTTGTTTCATTGGATATTTCCGGAAGACTCATCTGGTTGAGGTTGTATAGATCGAAATACTCATCTGGGGTTATCCATGGGCAATGTGGTTTATAGAAGCCGGCAGCAATGAAAAAAGGTTCATCCTTATGCTTCTCCAGCAATTTAATGGTTTCGGTGGCCACTTTCCCGTCAGTGTGTTCATAGTCTGTGCCCTCTTCGTCGGAATAAAAGCTCATTGAGGAACCCAGTCCTCTCTTTGGAGTATAATTGATAACATCATCTTCAAGAGATGTTTTATCACGACCGGCAGGATTTATGCGCTCAGTCCACGAAGCTTTATCATCCAGACCATTGGTACCGATATCGCCGGGATTCCCATAATGGTAAATCTTACCCACACGGGCTGCGAAATAGCCGTTTTCAGTAAACATCTGAGGAAGAGTTATTACATCAGGTAAATCCTGCCTGAAATGATAAGTCAGATTAAAAACCCGGGTTCTGTCAGGATACAAACCGGTTAATACTGAGCTGCGACTGGGGCTGCTCAGGGGGAACTGGCAATAGGCGTTGGCAAATGCAATCCCTTTTGAGGCAAGCCGGTCGATATTTGGCGATTTGACCAGAGGATGACCATAGCAAGACAGGTCATTATTCATGTCATCTACCGAAATAAAGAGAACATTCATTTTCCGGTCTTTTGAACAGGCTGATGTTACAACAGTTGTGACAACCAGCGGAGCAGCAACTATTTTCAGCAGAGAATTTTTCATTTTATTATTTATTCTGTAGTTCTTTTAACAATGCTAAAGTTAAGTTTTTTGATGATTTTTTGAACGCTAACGCTGATTTATAATCGGGGCCAAAAACAATCAGTTGCTGGTTACGGCTTAAATTAATTATAGTGATGAATATATAATTGATACTGAGATATAAACATCTGTAAATCAGAGCAAAATACCCAATATCCTTTAGGTTCAGATTGATACGGCAGGATTTATTAAATTAGCAGTTACATACACTTATTTAAATGAAACGGAATCTCTTATATTTCTTTTTTCTTTCAGTCTTAACTTCTGAAACTTATGCACAGTCATTTGATTGGACGAATGCATCTCCGGAAGATGAAGGTTTTTCAGCAGAAAAACTTTATGCAATGCGCGATACCCTTGCAAATCATAATACGACCTCAATACTCGTGATAAGGAATGATAAGATTGTATTGGAGTGGTATGCTTCGGGTTGGAACGCCACCAGAAGGCATTATACCGCTTCTCTGGCCAAGGCGCTTGTTGGAGGAATGTCTCTTTCTCTTGCTTTGAATGATGGTTTAATGCACATTGATGACCCTGTCTGTAAGTATGTTCCGGATTGGAAAGATGATGAGCTAAAATCAAAGATTACTATTCGTCATCTTGCTACACACAGCTCGGGGATTGAAGATGCGGAATTATCGGAACAGGATATTCTTGAAGCAAAAAATAAAGGTATTATAATTAAGGACAGGCATATGGATATCCCGGGATGGAAGGGAAGTTTCTGGAGAAGAGATCCTGATCCTTTTACAATATCAAGAGATAAAGCTCCGGTAATCTTTTCCCCGGGTACCGGATATCAATATTCAAATCCAGGCATGGCAATGCTGGCTTATTCAGTAACAGCAAGTTACAGAGGAACTAGATACAAGGACATCAGGACTCTTCTTTGGGAACGGATCTTTCAGCCTATTGGCATTAATGATACTGACTGGGATATCGGATATGGACAGTCCTATAATGTTAACGGCCTCGACCTGGTAGCTAACTGGGGTGGAGGATCATTTACACCCCGGGCAGTGGCACGCATTGGCAGACTGATGATGAATAACGGCAACTGGGAAGGTAAGCAACTTATCGATTCAATATGGATTAAACGCGTTACAGAATATGCCGGAACACCAATTCCGCCAAGAAATGAAAAACAACCTGCACCTGCATGCGGTCTGGCCTGGTATAACAATTTTGACGGTATCTGGTCACAAGCACCAAGAGATCTGTTCTTAGGGTCGGGTGCCGGAAACCAGACTTTGATAGTAATTCCTTCATTAAAACTGATTATTGTCAGAAACGGCGAGAATATGTATAACCTGGAAAAAGGAGAAGGTCATTTTTATGGTGTTGTCAAATATCTGGTAAATCAATTAATAGATGCATTTATCGAACCACCTTATCCATGGAGCAATTTTATAAGAGAAGTAAAATTTGCTCCGGCAAATACAATAATCCGTAAAGCTTGCGGTAGTGATAACTGGCCAATAACCTGGGCTGATGATGACAATCAATACACAGCTTATGGCGATGGCTGGGGTTTTGAGCCGGGAGTAGAAAAAAAATTAAGCCTGGGATTGGCAAAGATCATTGGAAATGCTGATGATTTTCAGGGTATTAATATACGTTCAGCTGCAGGGGAACAAACAGGTGAGGGGCGGTTTGGAAAGAAAGCAAGCGGAATTCTTATGGCAGATGGCATACTATATATGTGGCTGAGAAATGCGAACGAAAATGGCGAGGGATCTCAACTGGCATGGTCATCGGATCATGGTAAAACGTGGTCGTTCGGTGACTGGAAATTTACATCAGGTTTTGGATATCCGGTCTTCCTTAATTTTGGGAAAGATTATGATGGCGCAAGAGACAACTATATATACGTTTATTCACCTGATGAAAATGATGCTTACAAACCTGCCGATTATATGGTTCTGGCACGTGTACTGAAGACTGATATTACTGAACGAAAAGCCTGGGAATTCTTTAGATACCTGGATGAAAAAGGTAATCCGGTCTGGACTAAGGATATTTCAGAAAGGGGAGCAGTATTTAAGCATCCTGCCAGATGTTATCGCAACGGAATAAGTTACAATAAAGGTCTGAAACGGTATATCTGGTGCCAGATACATCCTGAGAGTAAAGACACCAGGGGACCCCGTTACCGGGGAGGATTTGGTATTTATGAGGCCCCGGAGCCCTGGGGGCCCTGGCAAACAGTATATTATACTAAAGACTGGGATGTTGGCCCGGGCGAGACATCTTCCTTTCCTACCAAATGGATGAGTGATGATGGCAGAACCTGCTATCTTGTATTTTCTGGTAATGATTGCTTCTCGGTGAGGAAGGTTGAATTTAAAACAAAATAAACAATCAGCTGCTCAACTTACTTATTTAAAGAGTCATTTTCGATTTCGGGTTGTATGATACCGACAGGTTTGTTATTTTTGATCGAAAATCAGTAAACACACATGAAAAAATCTGTATCATGAACATTCTGTTAATCTCATTTGCTTATTCCAACATTAAAAGTTCCATCAGGTCAGTCAGCATTAGAAAAATACCCCTGAAAACATTTTTATCCATCTGCTTCCTCCTTACACTTTCCGGTTGCACCGGTGAAGCTCAGTATACATGTAAATGGCCCTGTTTTCATGGATCTGACCGGACTAATAAGTCGACGGAGACAGGTCTTCTTAAAAAGTGGCCAGAAGGTGGTCCGGAGTTGCTGTGGACAGTATCGGGCCTTGGAGAAGGATTTACCTCGGTGTCTATTGGAGGTGGACTTCTTTATACAGCAGGGATGACTGATAATCAAACTTATGTGTTTGTTTACGATTACAATGGAAAACTGGTCTGGAAAAAACCTAACGGTAAGTCATGGTCAACAAGAATGTCTCATGCAAGCTCATACATAGGTCCAAGAAGCACGCCCACATACGATAATGGTATACTATATCATCTCGGTGATATGGGAAGGCTGGCAGCATTTGATTCTAAAACAGGAGAGGAGATCTGGTACAGGGAGTTACCTCAGGATTTCGATGCTGAGCCAACAGAGTACGGGTATTCTGAATCAGTTCTAATTGATGGAGATAATCTATACACCCGTCCGGCAGGAGATAAAGGATTCCAGGTATGCCTGAACAAACACAACGGAGAATTGATCTGGGCCAATACTGAAATACCGGGAGTAGAAGGATATACCTCGATGGTTCTTATGGATTTTGGTGGTTATCGTCAGATAATTGGCTCAAGTTCATATTGTTACTATGGGGTGGACACTAAAACAGGCAAACTACTCTGGAAGGTTGATTATGAAAATCAGCAGGGCCTCAACGTAACGGATGTCATTATTCATGATGAATATGTGTTTATCTCAACCGGTTATGGAAAGGGAAGCATGCTTATTAAACTAAGAACTTCAGGTGAGGAAATAACCCCGGAAACTGTATGGCATTCTGAACTTATGGACAATCATCATGGTGGAGTAATTCTTCATAATGGTTACCTGTATGGTTCAGGAACCAATTCAAGGGGCTGGTTCTGCCTCGACTTCCTTACCGGAAAGCAGATCTGGAGAACTCAGCGGGGGAAAGGACCGCTGACTTATGCTGACGGGATGCTTTATATGCTGGAAGAAAGGGGCACTATAAAGCTTGTTAAGGCTACACCTGATAAGTATGAACTTTCAGGGGAATTTAATGTGCCTGAAGGGGGCCCTGGGATGTACTGGGCACATCCTGTGATTTGTGGCGGACGTCTCTATATCCGCCATGCTGATAAGCTTTATGTATATGATATAAGCGGGAAATAAACAGTTTTATCTGGATTTTTTTCTCTCTATCTGAATTGAAATTTGAGTCTTGACATCATGAATGATTTGTCCTGTTTTGCGAATGATTTTTTGTTTCAGGGTTAACCTTTCAGCCAGTATGAAATCATTTAAAACCTTTGAAAATTCAGGCGTCCTAAGATATCCGAATGATTTATGCGGATTACGTACCCCATTAATCTCATAGTCATTAACCACCATAAAATCAACAGGTTTAATTCCAAGACTGTTTTCAGAGAAATCGTCTGCTAACTTGTAATTGAAAGCTATCTTGTCGAGAATATCAGAAAAATTATACCAGTTTTTAAATACAGACGGAGGAGTCAGCATATGATTTTCACCATCTAACCTCTGTTTCTGTTCTGCTGCTATTTTGCTGATCATAACCGGTAAACCAAGAGGTGATCCAATGGTTATAAAAGTATTAATCTTTATATGAGGTGCAATAAAAGTTAATACGTCAAAAGCTATAATGGATCCCATAGAGTGGCTGATCAGCATTATATCATCCTTTCTGTGCTCTTCCAGTTTCCTCAGCAATCGTTCCCCGATCAGGTCTTTAGCCATGTATTTCTGCCCTTTTTCACCAGTGTAATCTTCCATATAATATATTTCCAGATCTTTAAAATATCTGTTTAAAATCGTATCAGTTATAAAAGAATAGTTCAGACTAAAATCTTCATTCAGAAATATGCGGTTTATTTGCCGGCCAATGAAATCGATCAGCTTTTTTCTTGTATAATAATTCTCAACAGAAAAATCCTTTGGTGCTTTTATATATTTTTCGTCCAGATAGCAGGGACTGTTTATATCTTTCTCGGACTTACTTAATGGCCTGTCATAAATAATATCAGCCCAGTACACTAACTCGAATTTTGGCAATACATGACGGTAACCATTGGCTTCCAAACCTTCGATCATCGAAAGCTTCCACCAGTGTTCCAACAGAGGTTTGGGTGGTTTATTGCCAAGTCCATGAATACCTATGATAACATTTGCCATTCTGTTCAGTATAAAATAGTAACCAGATATTATGTATTAGAGGGTATCTGGTATTCGTAAATAGTCTGAAGGTGTTATTCCATCAGTTCTTCATTACATGAATTCTTATACAGGCAGTCCTATTTTGATAGTAGTTCAGGAGGGTAGTAAATTTCACCCTTTTTCATAACAAATTCTATCTCCGAAGTACAATTTGTACTCAGCAGGAACATTGAAAATAAAAAAAAGAATTTGTCTGAGGTTCATTTTAATTCTTGTATTAAATGTTGATTCGTAAGTTCTTCCTGATTAATTATTGGGAGTATTTTGTTAAACATGTGTATAAAATTAATGTTTTTATACAATAATTAATGTACAGGGGATTGAAAAAGCCCGTATCCCCGGGCGTGTGGTTGAAATTTTTCCGTAAACTGTTATAATGGCTATAACCCGGAAGAATATATCCTTAATTCAAGTCTGAATCCTGATGTATATTTCATCATTTCTAAGGTTTCCTGACAAATAATTCAGATGCCAGGTTGACTTGTTCCGGATCTCCTAAGACATAAGCAATATCATTGTCTTGAAAAACAGTCTTTGGTACAGGATGTTCGATAATGTCAGAGCCTCTTTTGATAGCCAGAAGAGTTACTCCTGTTCTTTTACGTAAATCAATATCAATGAGTGATTTCCCGTAAGCATGGGAATCGCCTTCGACCTTAATGGCAGAAATATTTATATTAGAAAATTCATCTAATATTGATGGTTGGTTAACCAAATCCTTTTCACTGAATACTCCTAAATTAATATTCCTGATATGTGTCAATATGCGGTTAACCTCTTTTTGAGGAACAAGTCGTTTAACAAGTATCCTGTTTAACAGATCAATTGCTATCTCGAGTTTCTCAGGCAGAACCTGGTCCGCGCCAAGTTTATATAGTTGTTCCACATTCTGAATATGTGGTGCTCTGACCAGAATATAAACATTTTTATTTATCTGCCTGATTTTTTCAATTATAGACATGGCAGGTATGATACTGCCAATTGAAATCACAACAATGTCTGCTGTATCAGCATGGGCTTTCCTTAAAACTGGTTCATTGACAGCATCACCGTAAACAACCAGGTCTCCGTTTTCCATTTTCTCCTTAGCAATTGAAGGATCGAATATGATAGATATATGACGCAGGTTATTATACTTTGCCATCACTGATAGTTTTAATGCACTGGCATCTTTCCCGATAATTACGAGATGGTTTTTAAATTCAGGTATCTCAATTTCTTTCAAAGGAAATAATCCATTTATTAAGAATTTGGGAAGAGGGAGTTTTATCAGTGCTGTTGCAAGGGGTGATGACAGGTTTATCAGAAAGGGTGTTAATGCCATTGTTATAACAGCGACTGCAAGGAAAAGCTGATAATAGAAATCAGACAGGATAGAATAATTAAAACCGATTTTCGCAAGAATAAATGAAAACTCTCCAACCTGGCTTAAAGCAAGTCCAACTAACACAGTGCCCTGGAAAGTATGACCCAGGATGAACCCTGTTCCGCCTGCAATTACGGTTTTCAGTATGATAATTAACAGCACGCTCATAATTACCAGCTGATAATTGTCAATGACAAAAGAAAGATCAAGCAGCATACCGATTGAAACAAAGAAGAAACTGGTAAAGATATCCTTAAATGGCAAAAAATTTCCAAAAACATTATGGCTGTATTCCGATCCGGAAAGCATCAACCCCGCCAGAAAAGCACCAAATGCAAGTGACATCCCGAGTTTGGAAGTCAACAAAGCAATGCCAAAACAGATGAGAAAAATACTCATTAAAAAAAGCTCCTGGCTCTTAGCCAGTGCTATCAGATGCAATAATTTTGGTAATAGCCATTTGTTCCCGACATAAACTAAGCCTATAATAATTATTACTTTGATAATCAGTATCAATAATTCGTTCGGGATATCAACAGCATTGTCCCCTAAAAGTCTGGCGAACAACAGCAGAGGAACCAGCATTAAATCCTGGAAAATAAGGATGCCCAATACAGTACGCCCATAATTTGAAGTGAGTTCGGAGCGTTCCTGCAAAATCTTCAGGACGAGTGCCGAACTGCTTAATGCTGCGAGAAAGCTGACAAAAATTCCTCCCTGCCAGCTCATTTTGTAAAAATAAGTTGCTGCATAAAATGCTCCGGCCGTCAGAGAAACCTGTAAAAATCCGCCAAAAAATACAATTCTCCGTATTCTCAATAAGTGTTTTAATGAAAACTCCATTCCTATGGTGAAAAGCAATAAAACAACGCCTATTTCAGCCATAACTTCTATTTCATGCCTTTCATTAACCAGCGAAAGCAAATGGGGACCGGCAATAATACCAGTAAGCAGATAACCTACAACAGTAGGGACCTTTATTCTTGTAAAAATCAGATTTACTAAAGTGGATAAGGCAAAGATTATTACAATATCTTTAAGAATTACTAATTCCATTTATAGTTCCGGTTTTGTCTTTTTATTTCTTTACAAAATAACAAAAAAGATGAGATTATATTAATCATACGTCAATTTGATTTCTTAGCATCAGTTTCAATCCTGAGCCGGTTGTCTGAATATCCACAATCCCCGCATTATGGCGGCAGACCAGCTTTCTTCATGATTCTTACCATACGAAAAAGCGGGAGCTACTTGACTTACAATAAATTATTTAGTATCTTTATAAGATATAGATTATTTATTTAACTTTTTAAACATCAGGTATGCCTTTTAACTGAAGGAGGACAAATTATGGCAACTTATTTTTTATTTGGAAAGTACTCGGCTGAGGCTATAAAAGAGATGAGTCCTGGCCGGACAGAGAAAGCAAACAAACTGATTCAGAAGTTTGGCGGAGAAGTTAAATCGATTTATGCATTACTGGGAGAGAGGGATCTTTTAATTATTGCAACTTTCCCGGGCACAGAACAGGCAGTCAAATCTTCCATTGCTCTCAGCAAACTGACAGGAATTTCTTTCACAACTTCAGAAGCGATAGCAGTAGAGGATTTTGACAGGATGATCTCAGATATCTGATAGATAAGCAGGAGATCATAATCACTAATTATTCGTTATTCGACAATGATCCGGGGGCTGTTCATTAAAACTTTTTCAACAGCTCCCTTCAGTATTGTCATATATTGTAATTTCCTTACCGGTACAATATTGACAAAGGAAGGATTTTATAACTTATATATCAGATCACGTTAAAAAGATATTTGTTACATTTGTTTCCTGAATAAAAAAAGTACTTAACATGAAAAAAATCATTTTAACATTTGCTCTTGCTTTTTTCATTATGTCTTTCGCAGATGCACAGGATTATAATACAGGTATCGGTTTGAGGGGAGGTTTTGCAAATGGATTGACTGTAAAACATTTTATAAACCGGAAAGCTGCTATTGAGGGTATACTGGATACAAGATGGAGGGGTTTTGATATTACTATATTGTATGAAGTTCATAACCGGGCATTTGATGTTGACCGGTTGAACTGGTATGTTGGGATAGGAGGGCATGCCGGATTCTGGAATGGTGATTATGCTCCCTGGGGTGATGAAGGTACAAACTATTCGGTTATCGGTGTGGATGGCATACTCGGCATAGAATATAACTTCAGCACTGTTCCTATTAATATTGGTCTTGACTGGAAACCTGCATTCAACATTGTCGGATATACCGGATTCTGGGCTGACGGAGGTGCCATCTCAATAAGGTTCATCTTCTAGGATTGTTTTTTTTTTAGTTTTCTCTGCAGATTAATCTGACTAACTGTCTTTTTTCCCTTTCAATTTCTTAATTTTAGATTGAATTGTACAACTCAATCTTATTTAATCGATATGAAAAAGATTCTGATAGTTACTCTGATGATCTGTTTTCTGCCATTAGTGGCATTTTCACAGAATAAATTTAACGGACTCGAAATGAATATGGGTAATCTTTACAGGTTATCCGATGCCAAAACACGTTCTATCAGTCCGGAGAACTTTACCGGGGAGAAAGGGAAAGGAGGCATGGCCCGCCCCGAGGATAAAGACAAGCCAAATACGGCAAATGCTTTTAATGCAGCCCGCGACCTTGGTCAGGGGTGGAAAGTAAATCCTTATGTAAGAATTAAACCAGGCGAGACTTTTACAATGGCAGAGATCGAAGGTCCCGGTGCGATACAGCACATCTGGATGACACCTACAGGAAAATGGCGGTTTTCGATCTTCCGCATCTATTGGGATGATGAAACAGAACCTTCAGTAGAATGTCCTGTCGGCGACTTTTTTGGAATGGGCTGGAATGAGTATGCACACCTCGTCTCAAATGCAGTGTGTGTTAACCCGGGAAGCGCTTTTAACTGTTACTGGGTGATGCCGTTCCGTAAAAAATGCAGGATAACAATGGAGAATGTTGATGATCAGAACACCATGACATTATATTATCAGATTGATTATACACTGACCGATGTTCCTGCTGATGCCGGTTATTTCCATGCCCAGTTCAGGCGGTTAAATACAAATACTACTTCTGATTACCCTATTGTTGACGGTATCAAAGGAAAAGGACATTTTGTGGGTGTTTATTTGGCATGGGGAGTAAATAATAACGGCTGGTGGGGAGAAGGAGAGATTAAGTTCTTTATCGATGGTGACACGAAATTTCCGACTATCTGTGGTACCGGAACTGAGGACTATTTCTGCGGATCATATAATTTTGACAGGGAAGGCAGATACACAGAATTCTGCACTCCTTACAGCGGATTACACCAGGTTATCAGACCTGATGGCACGTACCGATCGCAGCAGCGATTCGGACTCTACCGCTGGCATATTATGGATCCGGTACGTTTTGAGAAAGATCTGAAGATAACCATACAGGATCTCGGGTGGCATAAAGGGGGCCGGTACCTTCCCCAGAAATCAGATATATCATCGGTCTGTTTCTGGTATCAGACAGAACCGCATACTAAATATCCTTTGCTGCCGGGATGGCGGGAACTCGAAGTTTATTAATCATCTGTTTTTGAATCAATCTGAGATAAAATAAAATTCAACAAGGTTAAAACCAATCATTTATTCAATCTATAAAGCTATGAAAAACATCGGTCGTCGTAAATTCATTTCCGAAACAAGCCTGGCTGCTGCCGGGACAATAGGAACATTTGGAATCTTAACTTCCTGCAAGAGAAAAATAGAAGTACAACTTCCTGAATTGCTTACCAGTGCCCCTGATGGCAATGTGATCAAAGCCGGACTTATAGGCTGTGGGGGAAGAGGCACAGGTGCTGCCAATAACTTTCTTGATGCCGGGCCTAATCTTCAGATAACCGCTCTGGGGGATATTTTCCCTGACAGGATCGAACAATGCCGTGAACAGCTAAAAAAAAGTAAGGATATTGATATACCAGATGATAAATGCTTTACGGGATTCGACGCCTACCAGAAGGTTATGGATTCAGGTGTGGATCTTGTACTCCTATGCACACCTCCCCATTTTCGGCCGGCACATATTGAGGCTGCTGTAAATGCAAACAAACATATATTCCTTGAAAAGCCCTGTGCCGTTGATCCTGTTGGTGCAAGATCAGTACTGGTCTCAGTGGAAAAAGCTAAACAGAAGGGATTATGTATGAAAAGCGGTACACAGATGAGGGTTTCGAAAAATTATATGGAAACTAGGAGAAGGGTTTTAAATGGCGCAATAGGCGAAATAGTATCCGCTCATGTCATACGTAACGGGGGCTCTCTCTGGTATGTATCAAGACAGCCGGAATGGACAGATATGGAGTACATGATGCGAAACTGGGGAAATTTCTGCTGGTTATCCGGCGATCATATTGTTGAACAGTTCATCCATCAGATAGATACAATGAACTGGTATCTTGATAAAAATCCTGCCAAAGCCATTGGCTGGGGCGGGTGCCAGAGACGAATAAACGGAGACCAGTATGACTTTTTCAGCATTGAATATCTTTATGACAATGGGATGCATGCCCATTGTGCAGCACGGCAGATTACAGGTTGTTCAAACCTTACCGAAGTGGTTATCGTCGGCACAGAAGGATCTGCTGAAGCCAGAGGTACCATTTATAATCTGAAAGGCGAGGAGGTATGGAAATATCCAACCCCTGAAAAAGATGATCCTGATCAGACATGGGCAGTGACAAATCCTCAGGTTCAGGAACATATCAACCTTGTAACAGCAATACGCAGAGGGGAAAATTTGAATGATGCCGAAGCCCAGGCATATTCAACCCTGGTTGCAATTATGGGCAGAATATCAGCCTATACCGGGAGAGATGTTACATGGGAGGAGCTTATGAATTCAGATATGCGTCTTGGCCCTGCGACCTATGAATTTGGCCCCGTACCGGATATTACTGAAACAATTCCGGTTATCGGAGTCCCACCTAAGCCAAGAAGTTGAGTAATTATGGCTGAAAAATTTTAAAATTATTGACAAAATGAACAGACGTCAGTTCACAAAGCAGACAGCGATGGCATCTGCCATGGCTTCAGTTGCAGGAATCCACGGATTTTCCGAAATACTTAAGCCTCCTGGGAGGGATATTAAAAAAGGTATTATGTGGGGAAGCCTGAGAACGGGAAAAACTATAGCTGAAAAATTTCAGGCAGCAAAAATTGCCGGCTTCGACGGTATTGAAGTAAACAGCCATCTTGACAGGGCTGAGGTACTGAAAGCGATGGATGCTACAGGTCTTCCTGTTCATGGCGTTTGCGGTGCAATGCACTGGAAATTTCTTTTATCTGATCCCGATCCTAAAGTACGTGAAGAGGGAGTTGCGGCACTAAGGCTGGCAATTGAAGATGCCTCAGTATTTGGAGCTGACACAGTACTCCTGGTGCCCGGAAGAGTTACTGAAACAGTAAGATATGACCAATGCTGGAACAGGTCCGTTCAGGAGATTAAAAAAGCTTTACCTCTTACTGAAAAGTTAAAAATCAAGATTGCCATCGAGAATGTCTGGAACAATTTCCTGCTCAGTCCGATGGAGGCTGCACAATACGTAGATCAATTCGGAAGCCCCATGATGAGTTTCTATTTCGACTGCGGCAATATACTTGCTTATGGCTGGCCTGAACACTGGATAAAGATTCTGGGACATCGTATAGCAAAGGTGCATATTAAAGAGTACAGCCGGAAACTTGCTGATAGTCAGGGAAGATCAGCCGGATTTAAAGTCAGTCTGATGGAAGGTGATGTCAACTGGCCCGAAGTGATGAAAGCTCTGGATGAGATCGGTTACACAGGCTGGACAACCATCGAACAGCCCGGCGGGGATACACCCGAAGGATTGAAGGACCTGTGTGACCGGTTAATAAAAATTCATAACAGTTAGGAGCATGTAATTTAAGGCTTATTGAAATAAAACTAATTGAATTATAATTTTTCGTATGAAATGAAAAGAGCAATTCAGTACTTCATAACCTTTGTCATTGTTTTCAGCTTTTTATTCATTTCCTGTTCCCATAAGGAAAATAATAATGATGGGCATGAATTCAATGGTTACTACTTGGGAACGAATCTCGATCGTATAGCATTCCCCATTGGTGGGATAGGAGCAGGGATGTTCTGTCTTGAAGGAACGGGAGCTATATCCCACATGTCGGTAAGAAACCATCCGGAGGTCTTTAATGAGCCCTGTATGTTTGCGGCAATTTCGGTTAAAGGGATCGAAAACGGAGCAAAAGTGATTGAGGGAATGGTTCCGGACTGGAAAAAATTCGGAACTCCTAACTCCGGTAATGGTTCACCAGGCGCCAGCTATGGATTTCCCCGGTTCAGAAATGCCAGGTTCCTGGCGCGATTTCCGTTTGCTGTTATCGAACTTCAGGATGAAGATGTCCCTATGGAGGTACAAATAACCGGTTGGAGCCCTTTTATTCCTACGGATGCTGATAATTCAAGCTTACCTGCAGGAGCCCTGGAATACACATTTAAAAATACCGGAACAAAGCAGCTTGAGGCAGTTTTCTCTTATAATTCCGTGAATTTTATGAACCAGCCGAATGGCAAAGCAACAATCAATTCTTTGACAGGTGGTTTTATCCTATCGGAAAGCGGAGCGAAAGAAAAACCTGAAGCCCGGGGCGATTTTGCAATATGTACAAGCGAACCAAATACCATAGTGGATTATTGCTGGTTCAGGGGAGGCTGGTGGGATCCTCTTACAATAACCTGGAATACTATTCAGAAGGGGGAGACAAGAAATAGTACGCCCGTTGATGAAGGAGCACCTGGTGCCTCACTTTATGTGCCATTTTCCCTGGGTCCCGGAGAAGTCAAAATTATAAGGGTCATGATGGCATGGTATGTGCCGGAGACTGTACTAAGATATGGCAGAGACGCTGAAGAAGACAGGCAAATAGGTCCGGATCCTGAAAGCACTTGTAATGATCCATACTACAAACCATGGTATTCAGGAAAATTTACCAGTATTGAAGACGTTGTAAGTTATTGGAAAACAAATTATTCAGATCTGAAAAGCAAATCATCACTGTTCAGGGATTCTTTCTATTCTTCCACATTGCCACCTGAGGTGCTGGAAGCTATCGCTGCCAATCTTACGATTCTTAAATCACCTACTGTCCTGCGGCAAACAGATGGCAAAATGTGGAACTGGGAGGGATGTGGCGACAACTACGGATCCTGCGCAGGTTCATGTACTCATGTTTGGAATTACGCGCAGGCTGTTCCTCACCTTTTTCCAGAGTTGGAACGTACTTTACGAGGCACAGAGTTTTTTGCTAGTCAGAACAGCGAAGGACACCAGACTTTCAGATCTGCCTTGCCTATACGACCTGTCGCAACTACATTCCATGCAGCGTCCGATGGCCAGCTTGGAGGTATAATGAAAGTTTACCGCGATTGGTCTATAAGCGGAAATACAGGTTGGCTCAAAAAAATGTATCCACAGGTGGTTGAGAGCATGGATTATTGTATCAGGACATGGGATCCCAGATCTACCGGAACACTGGAGGAGCCTCATCATAATACCTATGATATAGAATTCTGGGGAGCTGATGGTATGTGTTCAAGCTTCTACCTGGGTGCTTTGAAAGCTATCTCTGAAATGGGCAGGTTCCTGGGGGAGGATGCTACAAAATATGAGGAACTATATTTAAAAGGTAAGCAGGTAATAGAAAATGAGTTATTTAACGGAGAGTATTTTATCCAGAAAATAAAATGGGAGGGATTGAGTGCCCCAAATCCTGTCGAAGCATCTACCGGTGCATGGAATATTGACTACTCTGATGAAGCAAAAGAGCTACTACAGAAAGAAGGCCCAAAATATCAATATGGAGAGGGCTGTCTGTCTGATGGTATACTCGGAGTATGGATTGGTGAAGTATGTGGTCTGAAAAACGTTGTTGATTCAGTTAAAGTCCGGAGTCACCTTAATTCGGTATATAAATATAACTTCAAAAATGACCTCAGCGATCATTCTAACCCTCAGCGTCCCACTTATGCTTTAGGAAATGAAGGAGGATTACTCCTGTGTACCTGGCCAAAAGGTGAAAAGCTATCATTGCCATTTGTTTACAGCAACGAAGTGTGGACAGGGATCGAGTACCAGGTTGTATCTCACCTGATGATGATGGGAGAGGTTGAGAAAGGCCTGGAGATCCTACGGACATGCCGGGAAAGATATGATGGCCGGATAAGAAATCCCTTTGACGAATATGAATGCGGACACTGGTATGCTCGTGCAATGTCGGGTTATGCTCTTCTGCAGGGACTTACAGGTGTCAGGTATGATGCATTGACCGGGACTTTGTTTATTGATACACGGATTGGTGATTTTACCAGTTTCATCTCGACTGAAACAGGATTTGGAAATGTTGGTCTTGAAAAGGGAGAGCCATTTTTGAAGGTTGCCTATGGGAATATTGATGTTAAGAATTTTGTGACAAGATGAAGAAACGGCACATAAGTAGAACAGAATAACTGCTTATTACATCATCACCCTAAATATAACAAGCTAATATACATATGGAAAACCTTGACAAAGAAAAAATTGAACAAATAATACAGACAAGAAAAAAAGCACATTCATTTTATAATCTAAAATCAAAAGTCTACAAATCCTTTGTGAGTATGGAGCAAAATACTTATAAGGATGGTAAACTGAGTAAATTACATAAAGAGTTGATTGCCATTGGTATTTCAGTGGTTATAAACTGTGAATCCTGTATGGAATGGCATATCAGGCAGGCTCTTGACTGTGGGGCAACAGAGGATGAAATTATTGAATCGATTGAAATCGGCATTGAAATGAGTGGCGGACCGGGAACGGTATCGGCAAGATTCGCAATGAACGTACTTGAATACTACCGGCAATCGAAATGATTTTAATATAAATAAAATCTTTTCACAACGAGAGCACGATGGAATATGGAGTTATCTTTAATATACCGGTATTGGCACTTCAGTTCCTTTGCGTTCGGCTGAGACATAACCTGCATAAATGGTTGCAATAACATCAGCTGCCAGGCTACTGTTACTTTCGACTGGTTCCCCGAAAGCTGCCGATCGGTAAAAAGCTTCCATTTCGTGCTGGTAACCTGTAAACCAGCTCTCGTCAGGTGAAACAGATGACCAACCCTGTTTGGTTCCGGTCTTTTCGACTATATATACGTCTTTAAAGTATTTTTCGTCGGGAGTATATGTTTGCATTGCATTATTTGGACTTATATTACAGCTAGTGCGATGGTTGCTTGTGTTTACTTCTATCCAGTTATGAACTCCGCCGTGGACCAGCTCACTTGCAAAAATATCGGCGAAAGTACCATCTTCAAAAACAACATGAAGCATAGCAAAATCTTCAATGTCCTTATATGTTCTCCTCAGATGCCCTTCATCGATATAACCAGGCATTCTGGTAACAACGTGAGTACGGGCTGTTACTGTTTTGGGTTTTATCGGTTTTTTATTACGCACTCTTCCTTCGACCTGTTTAAAATATAACGCGGCAGAAAGAGGATGGCACCCTTTCCCGATCAGTGACCCCCCGCCTGAAAATGACCATTGCCCATAAGTTGGAGAGTGTGAACCGGAATGGGACTCCTCTCCATGCATCCACAATATCTGTGCTCCGGTTTTTTCGAGGATTTCCCTTTCTTTCTGAACTGAGGGAGCATAGACCCAGTTTTCAGCGTACATGATCATTCCCTCGCTTGATTTTTCTGCTTCGAGCATTCTGCTGACACTTGCCAGTGCCTGCTCCATTCCTTTTTCCCTGGGAAAGCTGTCGCCATGGAAATCCTCAGATCCATCTCCAAAATAACCTGTAAAGGGTTTTTCGACTATCACATGCTTATTTTCCCGGAGAGCTTCAACAACAATCGTCTCATGGGTTGACGGGGGAGTACAGACATGGATAACATCAACATCATTGATCAGGGTCTGAAGATTATTATAAGCTTTCAGTTGATGTGGTTCAGTAAACTGCTTAAGCCGTTCAACAGTAGGAGAATAAGATCCTGCGACTTTGATTTTTACTGAATAGAGACGTTGTAAAGCCTCGAAATGGAATCTTGCAGCAAAGCCTGATCCGACTATCCCACACCGGATTATTCCTTCCATCATATAGTAATTATTAATTCAGTTTCTTTATTCCCATATTCCAGAGGGTGAAGCTATAGATATCGGTATATAGATCAATAGATTTGCTTACGGGAGTTCCTGATCCGTGACCTGCGCTTGTTTCAATCCTTATCAGAACAGGATTGGTACCTGCCTGCTTAGCCTGCAGATGCGCCGCAAATTTAAATGAATGTGCAGGAACAACCCTGTCATCATGGTCAGCTGTTGTACTGAGAGTCGCCGGATATTCAATCCCATCTTTCACATTATGAACCGGCGAATAATTCAATAGGTAGTTAAACATTTCAGGGCTCTCATCAGATGTTCCGTAATCGTATGCCCAGCCAGCCCCTGCTGTAAATTTATGATACCTGAGCATGTCAAGCACACCAACAGCCGGTAGTGCTACTTTACAGATATCCGGTCGCTGCGTCATTACCGCACCAACAAGAAGCCCCCCGTTTGAAGCGCCTCTTATTGCGAGGTATTCATGGGATGTATATTTATTTTCTATAAGATATTCAGCTGCAGCAATGAAATCGTCAAATACATTCTGTTTGTTTATTTTAGTTCCTGCAAGATGCCACTTTTCGCCATACTCTCCACCTCCCCTTATATTTGGCACTGCATATATACCACCCAAATCAAGCCAGACAGCATTTGTAACTCCAAAATTAGGAGTCTGTGCAATATTGAATCCTCCATATCCATAAAGAATAGCCGGATTTTTCCCGTTACGGAGTAGATTTTTCCTATAAGTAATTATCATTGGTATACGGATACCGTCCTTTGAATTATAAAATACCTGTTCTGATTCGTAATCATCGCCATTGAATGCCACATCTGGCTTTTTGTAAATCTGTGCATCCCCGGTTTGTGGATCCATTTTGTAGATAATGGATGGTGTTGTATAGTTTGTGAATAAATAATAGATCTCCTCATCCTTCTTTTTTCCGCTGAAACCGGAGGCACTCCCGATACCAGGCAGGTTTATTTCGCGTACCAGTTTGCCATTTCTGTCATACTGTTTCACGTTGGATATCGCATCTTGCAGGTAGTTTGCAAAGAAGTATCCCGCAACGGTTGATGGCTGAAAGACATTTTCTGTTTCCGGGATAAAATCGATCCAATTCTCAATTCCCGGTTCTTCTGCATCCACAGTTACAATCCGGCAGTTTGGAGAATTCAGGTTAGTGAAAATGAAAAGCTTTGAATCTTCGTTAAAAATAACCCAGTGATCATTGTCAAAATTATCAACAACAACCTTAAACGGAGAAGATTTCCGGGTCAGATCCTTTATATACAGCTCATTTCCTGAAGTTGATATAGCGGCTGTGACAACAAGATACCTTCTATCTTCAGTGACATATCCGCTTACATATCTCCTGACGATATCAGTGCCAAATATGATCTGGTCGTCCACCTGTTTTGTACCCAGCTTATGATAATAGAGTTTGTGATGATCGGTCATGGCAGAAAGCTCACTCCCGTCAGGTTTGTCATAGCTGGAATAATAAAAGCCCTCATTGCCATTCCACGATATATCACTGAATTTTACATCGTAAAGAGTATCTCCGATGACTTCTTTGGTTATAGCATCCATAATGATAATTTTTCTCCAGTCCGATCCACCTTCAGAAATCGAATAAGCAACTTTACTCCCATCTTTAGAAAATCCCATTTCTCCCAGAGATGTGGTTCCATCAGCTGAAAATTTATTCGGATCAAGAAAAACTTCAGGTTCACCACCTTCTTTCTGATGGTAATAAACGGACTGATTCTGTAGTCCATCATTTTTTGAGAAGTAAGTATAATCACCTTCCTTGAAAGGCAGAGTGTACTTCTCATAATTCCATATTTTTGTGAGGCTTTCCCTGACTTGATTTCTGTAAGGTATCTTTTCAAGATAACCAAAAGTGACCTTGTTCTGCTCATGTACCCAGGCAGCAGTTTCATCTGAACGATCATCTTCAAGCCACCGGTAAGGATCAGGAATAATTGTACCGAAAAAAGTATCGGCAACAGTCTCTCTCCTGGCAACAGGATAATCAATCTTCTTATTAAATGTGTTGTTGCATGATAAGAGAATTGCAGGCAGGATTAGAATTATCAGTCTGTTCATGTTAGTAAATTTTCGTGCAGACATTTAAAGAGTATATTAACTAAAGTTACAAATAACTTATTTATTTACAAAAATAATCAAAGGATTCGCCTGTTATATTTGGGCCAATGTACGGTTTTCCGTGCATTGCGTTGCATGTGAAAAATGAGTTCAGATCTGGCTTCCTGCCTTACAGCTTTACAGAGATAATTATTTTCCTGAATTGCTGACGAATGCTATCTGTTTACTGTCGGGAGACCATGAGGGTACATTAATAGTTCCCTGTCCTCCGTAGAGATAGGCTATCACCTCAGGTGTACCGCCGTCAACACGTATTAATCTAAGCATCACTCTTTTATATGAAGGATGGCTGTTTTTATCAATATCCGGAGGGAAGGATATGAGAGCTATCAATTTGCCGTCGGGAGAAATATGAGGAAACCAGTCGTTGTATTCATCAAAAGTTAGTTGCTCCCTGCCGGTTCCGTCGGGTTTCATACGCCATATCTGCATTGTTCCGGTATGGCTTCCGTTATAGTAAATATATTTTCCATCAGGTGAATATTCACAACCGTCTACATGTTCACCCTGGCTTATGTCAGTCAGAGCAACCTCTTTCCCTCCCTTGATTGAATTCCTGTAAATGTTATATACTGTTTTATCATCACGTCGAGCCACATAAATTACCTCTTTATTGTTGGGAGCCCATCCATGCCAGTAGGAAGGAGTATTTTCGGTGACCATTTTTGGATTGCCACCTTTCAGTGGCAGCACATATACAGTGGATCCTCCACCGGACAATCCGCTCCTTTGGTGACTTATAGCGAGCAGTTTGCCATTAAAAGAAATTCCGTGGTCATTATTATTTCTGTCAGCAAATCCTGTATTGAGCTTTTCCAGCTCTCCTCCTTCAACAGGAATTTTCCATAAAAATCCGTCCATGTTGAATAGTAGCTTCTTACCGTCGGGCATCCAGTTGGGGGCTTCAAACCTGCCCTCTTTCTCGTAAATAATTTTTCTTTTACCGTCAAAAACATTCACAGTCTCAAGCCGGCAACCAAGATAACCATCCCTGCCGGGATTATAAGTATCACCGACCGGTTTATCGATTCGGACATTCCAGACAGTTACCTCCTCTTTAACATCCGGATTATGCGAGCAAATGAACAATCCTGCAAGAATTTCATCAGGCAGATTGATCATCTCATATGACCCTATTGTTTCAAAAGGTTCTCCTTTATGTGCAGCTCTCATAAAAATAATCTTACCTGAGCGTTCCAACTGAAGAACCTCGTAATCCGACCGGCGTGTAAATATCTCATCTTCAGGATCCCTCATAAGGGCTCCCTTAAAATTTCGCCACTGCAGTACTGTCAGTCCATCACCGTGGAGCACTGCTGAGATATGAGGAGCATTATCATCTGTTGAAACTCTCAACATTAAGCCTGTTTTCCTGTGAGGATCAGTACCTTCACCAATAAATCTGAAATTAGCGGTCAGAATAAAATCACCCTTTATCTTATTAAAAAGATGGTGGAACTCGTCCCTTTCAAACCAGATATTATAACCTGAGCCTTTGAGGGAATAAGACTGGTCCGTTTCATTATAAGAGGCAGAACCTGCCATTTTTGGATTGCCAACATCAGCATTAAACTGGAAAATGCCGGTGACAGGGATCTGTGTGAAAGAAACACTGCTGATCGTAAACAGAAAAGTTATTATCATGTATTTCATAATGAAGTATTTAATTTCTGAATTAGACTTTACCAGCCGAAAGTTATATAAATCATTGTAACTTTTTATTATCCGAACAAATATCTGCATCCGGTTTTTATTTATGCAATCGGTTGCAAAAACAAATAAATTTTATATTTTTGATTTATGTTTAAATCGGAATCCTAAATTTGGAAAATCAATTAAACTTCTAAATACTTTATTAAATACTTTAAATACCTTATTGTAATGGATGAAGTTCTTAACAAACTGGCCCGATGTGTTGAGTTTGGGAAAATAGATAAAGCGTCGCCCTATCCACCTGATATGAAAGACCAGGATGGAGCTGATGAACTGGCAAAAAACGCTCTGGAAAAGGGGATAAAGCCTGATGAGGTACTCGAGTCAGCACTTATCCCTGCAATGGAAATAGTTGGAGATAAGTTCAGCAGGAAAGAGATTTATGTACCACAGATGCTTATGGCGGCCAAAGCGATGAACAGTGCCATGAAACATCTTAAACCATTTTTTCAGTCGGGTGAAACAAAAAGGAAAGGTAAATTCATAATAGGAACGGTTGCAGGTGATCTTCATGATATAGGTAAAAACCTTGTTGCGATGATGATTGAGGGAGGCGGATGGGAGGTAATCGACCTTGGTGTTAATGTAAGCACTGAGAAGTACCTGAAGGCAATTGAAGATAATCCCGGTGCTTTTATTGGTTTATCAGCCCTTCTTACTACGACAATGGAAAACATGAGAAAAACAGTTAATGCAATCAGGGAAAATCACTCGGAAGCAAGGATCCTGGTAGGCGGGGCTCCGGTCACAAAAGAGTATTGCGAAAAGATTGGAGCTGATTTCTATTCACCTGACCCCCAGGGAGCAGTAAATTATCTTAAGCAACTTGTTTCGTAACAGAACTACTGATTAACATGAGAACAATACTTACTGGCAAGACCAAAGAGGTCGTTATTGATACAAGTGGACCGGTTATTATTATAGGAGAGTCAATTAATCCCACCCGCAGAAAAAAACTGGTATCAACTTTACAGGAAAGGAATTTTGATTATGTATTAGAACTTGCAGAGAGTCAGATCAAAGCAGGAGCCGATGTTCTGGATGTAAACGTCGGATTTCCAGGTGTTGATGACATTGCTCTTTTACCAGAAACTGTAATTGCTCTTCAGAATAGATTTGATATTCCTCTTTGCCTTGACTCACCGAATCCAAAAGCAATTGAAGCGGCACTGAAAGTAGCTGAAGGTAAGTGTCTTATCAATTCCGTGAATGGTGAAGAAGCTTCGTTAAAGGCTCTTCTTCCGGTTGCAAGGGAATATGGTGCTGCCATAATTGGCCTGGTAATGGACGATGATGGAATAACGCATGATCCTGAGAAAAGGCTTGCTATCGCAGAAAAAATACTTGAGAGAGCTGTTAAATCAGGTATCAGGCAGGAAGATGTGATAATGGATCCCATGGCAATGGCTGTCAGTGCCGATCCTCAGGCCTGCCTGGTAACTCTTGACACCATGCGCCTGCTGCATCAGAAACTTGGACAAAACATTACCCAGGGTGCCAGTAATATTTCCTACGGTTTACCCGACAGGGAATCCCTTAATGCTGCTTATATGGCATTATCGATATATAATGGACTGACATGTCCGATAGCCAACCCCGAAAAGACCACACCTATTGTTCGGGCAACCGACCTGGTACTCGGGAGGGATGACTTTGCAATACGATTTATTGAATTTTTCCAGAGCAGATCATAATTCGTTGATATTCTTTTTATACAGTATAAAATAATGTCCGGTATTAAACCTGTCCGTCGTTGGCAACCTGCATTTTATCCTTTTAAGAGAGAAAAATTCCACAGGCGACTTCTTGCAAAAACAGAGCTCTTGATTAAGGGTCCTCTTTTTGGTTGCAGGATGTGCGGTAATTGTCTTCTTCAGGAAACAGCGTTCATATGTCCGATGGAATGCCCTAAGGGAATGAGAAACGGCCCTTGTGGTGGTGTTACTCCATCCATGAGATGTTATGTTGATGAAACCCGCAGGTGCGTCTGGTATTGCATCTATGAAAGGGCCCTCAAAAAAGGGAGAGAAGAAAAACTTCTTGAAGTGCTTCCGCCTCTCGACTGGAATAAAGTCGGTACCGAGACCTGGGGTGACGTGTTAAAGCAAATAAGAAAGGTAGGAACATGGAGATTCGTCAGTAACCTCTTTACAGGAGATAAGGTCAGGAAATCTGATGTTTGGGACAGTGTTTTTATGACTGTCAGGCAACCTGACTGGTGGAAAGGTGATTCAGAATATCATCCCCCTGCTTATGAGGAATCCTACTCAGATCTTGAACTCAGTTTAAAGAATGGTGAATTTGTTATTGCGACAGAGGTAGTCCCGCCAATTAGCGCAAATTCTGCTAAACTGATCGGTGATATTAACACTGTAAAACCATTTGTCAAAGTAATTAATTTTACCGATGCCTCATCGGCAACACCAAAAATGTCGAGTATTGCCTCTTGTAAGCTGGCTATCGATATTGGTGCTGAGCCGGTGCTTCAAATAGCTGCAAGGGATACCACCCGAACAGGACTGCAATCAACAGTTATTGGTGCAGCAGGCATGGGAATAAAAAACATTCTCTGTATAACAGGTGATAATCCCGTAGTGGGTCCTGCTCCGGCCAGCGATATGAATTTCGTTGATATCGATTCGGTTCAGATGTTATGGATACTCAGAAGGATGAGAGATGAAGGGATTTATCTGGATGGCAGAAAGATGAAGACTCCTCCCCGGTTCTTTCTCGGTGCAGCTACATCGCCTTTTGCATCAGAACCTGTGATGCAGGCAATCAGAGATCATAAGAAAGTAAATGCAGGTGCACAGTTTTTTCAGACCAATATAATATTTGAACCTGAGAGGCTCGATCCGTGGCTTGAACAGCTTGACAAAAGAGGAGCACTTGACAAGGTTCATATCCTTATTGGTGTAGCTCCTCTTAAAAGTTATAAGGTGGCTCAGTATCTGCATATGAAGGTACCAGGAATTTATCTGCCTGAAAATGTCCTGAAGAGAATGGAAAGAGCAGGAGACAGAGCTCCTGAGGAAGGAATTCTGATTGCCCTTGAAATAATTGACAGTATAAAAAATAAAAAAGGAATTAACGGTATCCATCTTATGACACTGGGATGGGAGGCTGTAGTGGAAAGGATTGTTAAGGAAGCAGGATTGCTCGGCCTTTCAAACTATTATGCTGGCGCGGATTTGTAATCCGTGCCAAAATGCAATTTCATATGAAAAACGCCAGATTTCAGTTTGACTTTACTGAGCTTAGGCTCAGTATAGCTCATATTGAGAGTTTTATCGGTTATAAAAAGGGAGAATCGCATGAACCGGTTTCAGAAATAATCAGGAAAATATTTGAAGAGGCAGAAGAAATGCGTGATATCAGAGCGGAATATAATATTTTACCGGTACTGGATTTTAACGATTCAGAAAAATCAATAGGAATAAAAGACCAGGTTTTCTCTGTCAACAATATAGTATTCAGGCAGCTTAAAAAATCGGAATCAATTGCCGTATTTTTAATTACAGCTGGAGATGAAATTGGAACCAGAAGCAGGAATGCCATGAGAGAGGGAGATCTGCTAAAAGGCTATATTTATGATGTTGTCGGAAGCGAAATTGTTGAAGCAGCAGCAGATATTATGCAGAATACCCTCGAAACAGAAATGGCAGCGGAAGGTAAAAGGATTACAAACAGGTATAGTCCTGGTTATTGCGGTTGGAATGTAGCTGAACAACACAAATTATTTCGGCTTATGCCTTATAATTTTTGTGGTATCAGGCTTACTTCTGCTGCACTGATGGATCCAGTTAAATCATTAAGCGGGTTTATTGGGATAGGCAAAAATGTGAAACGCCTTCCCTATACCTGTAGTGTATGCGATATGAAGGATTGTATTTATCGTAGAGTTAAGAGAAAATGATTAATTTTAAAACTATTAACCACGGATTTACACGGATTGTTCACAGATGTATTCACGGAGGTTTTGCCCCGTTAAATTTCAATAATTGCAATTTAAGCTACTCTGAGGATTGGAGGTTGTAAGATCCAGTGTATTACTCCGTGTTATTACTCAGTAGTGAAAAAGAATATAAATATAAATCATGTATAAAAAATGAAAACGAAATCCAGAAACAAAGACTCCAGGGGATTATTTATTTTGATCCTTTTATTTTTTATTGTACCGTTTCTTTCAGCACAACAAACCTATGAGTTTCCATACCAGGATCCCGGTTTATCCGTGGATGTGCGTGTTGATGACCTTGTTGGCAGGATGACTGTTGAAGAGAAGATAAGCCAGATGATGAACGCAGCTCCTGCTGTTGACCGTCTGGGTATTCCTGCATACGAATGGTGGAATGAGTGCCTTCATGGTGTTGGCCGTGCAGGACTTGCAACTGTCTTTCCCCAGGCTATTGGTCTGGGTGCAACATGGGACGAAGATTTATTTTTCCGGATTTCCACCGTGATCTCTGATGAAGCACGTGCCAAACATCATGAGTATGTGAGGAATGGATCGAGGAAGAGATACCAGGGTCTGACTTTCTGGACTCCCAATATCAACATTTTCAGGGATCCACGCTGGGGGAGGGGGCAGGAGACTTACGGTGAGGACCCTTTTCTTGCAGGGAAACTTGCTGTACAGTTCATCAAGGGCTTACAGGGTGACGACCGAAAATATTTTAAAACCATCGCAACTGTTAAACACTTTGCTGTTCACAGCGGCCCCGAACCGGAAAGACACTCCTTTGATGCAGTAACTGACGAGAGAGATTTCCGCGAGACTTATCTGCCACAGTTTGAAATGGGCATAAAAGAGGGTAAGGCTTATTCATTGATGTGTGCCTATAACAGGTATAATGGTGAAGCCTGTTGCGGTAGTGAATCACTCCTTACAGGTATTCTGCGGACAGAATGGGGATTCGATGGTTATGTCGTATCTGATTGCGGTGCTATTGCCGATATATACAGAGGTCATAAGCTGGTATCAACACCGGCAGAAGCTGCTGCATTGGCTGTGCGTGCAGGTACTGATCTTGAATGTTCAAATGTTTACAGAAACCTTAAAGAAGCCCTCGATAAAAATCTTATTACCGAACAGGAGATTGATATAGCAGTTAAACGGCTATTTACAGCCAGGTTCAGACTTGGAATGTTCGATCTTCCCGAAATGGTGGAATACACAAAGATCCCATACGAAGTGCTTGATAGTAAAGAGAATAAAAAGCTGGCAAAAGAGGCGGCTCTTAAATCAATTGTTTTACTTAAAAATGAAAATAACCTCCTTCCCCTGAAGACGAATGTTGGAACAATTGCTGTTATCGGTCCCAACTCTGACGAATCATTTGTCCTCCTTGGCAATTATAACGGTACTCCATCAGATCCTGTCACTCCTCTAAGGGGGATCAGAGAAAAGCTTGAAGGAATTTCAAAGGTACTTTATGCCAGAGGATGTGAATGGGTGACGGGCTTAAAGGAAACAAGACCTGCAGCAGAACTGAAGGACGAAGCTATTGAAACTGCAAAACAGGCCGATGTAGTAATAATGTGCATGGGGATCACTCCCCGTCTTGAAGGAGAACAGATGAGAGTAACAGTTGACGGATTCAGAGGAGGCGATAGAACGAGTATTGATTTGCCTGATATTCAGCAGGATCTTATTAAATCTATCCATGCCCTGGGCAAACCTGTTGTTCTTGTTCTGCTTAACGGTAGTGCACTTGCAGTAAACTGGGAGCACGAGAACATCCCTGCTATCCTGGAAGCATGGTACCCGGGACAGGCAGCAGGAGAGGCGATAGCCGATATTATTTTCGGCGATTATAATCCCGGCGGCCGTCTTCCCGTGACTTTTTATAAATCAATAAATGATCTTCCGCCATTTGAAGATTATAATATGGATCGCCGTACTTACCGGTACTTCACGGGTGAACCACTTTATCCGTTTGGATATGGCCTGAGCTATACCACTTTTAAATACAGCAAGTTTAGGGTGAAAAAGACGTATTCGGCCGGTGATGTCGTTCAGGTATCTGTAAATGTGAAGAATACAGGAAAAGGAGCCGGCGATGAGGTTATTCAGGTTTACGTTTCTGATCTGAGCTCCACCTTCCCTGTCCCGGTAAGGTCATTAAAGGCATTTAAAAGAGTTCATCTCCTTCCAGGCGAAACAAAAAAAGTGATCCTTTCATTAAACCCGGATGCATTTTCGGTTATTAACGACGAAAACCAGAGAGTAATACTCCCCGGGAAATTTGAACTCGCTGCGGGTGGATGTCAGCCACAGAAAACAACAGGAACAAAAGAAACCGGTATACTTAAAACAATAATAACTCTTAATTAATTTAGGAAACTGGTTGCTGGTTATAATTTAAATGAAGCACTTAAATTCAGAGTTCAGGAAAATAAAAAAAAACAGGGGCATGCCATGACATGTCCCTGGTGTTATTTCTATTTTTCGTTCTTATACTGTTCAAAAGCTTCAGCGATCTTTGCCTCGATATTGTCGCCTTCATGCACGAGTACACGATAACGAAGTCTGAGAACAGTTCCTTTTTTCATGAAAGTCTCCTTTCCGTTTTCAGGCCAGTACATGGGTGTTGGTGACATGAATCCGTAATCCCTTGTGAACCATGGTGATGGATACCAGGGATTTGACGGATGTTGCATGATAGCAAGACCTTCCACAGCATTACCTCGTTTGCCGTAATAGTCAATCCATGGAGAACCTTTACCAAAGGTTTCCTTTTCACCACTGGCTCCTTCTGCATTAATCATTGTACCACCGCTGGTTACTGCCAGGTCAGCTGCCATCCTTGCGCTGAAAAGAGAGTGATTTGTCCTGCGGATATGAACATCCATCAGCATTTCCATCGTTATTTCTACATCGATCTGGGTTATGGTTGCAGATGGAGATGTAATAATGTACCTCCGGGAATCTTTTACCGGAGACAGGGCGCCGGGCCTGCTCCAGATACATTCATCAGTTATTATGACTGTATCACCTCCCTCTTTGGCTATCTGTGCATTAACTGAGATAATCCTGCCACGTTCCAGTCCTTCCTGCCAGTAATTTCCTCCATTTACCATATCGCAACCAAAAAAGAGAGACGTATGATGGGGATATACGGCATTTCTCATAGAAGTAACTGATCCTCCTGATACAGGGCCATTTACTGGATAGAAGAAAGGATATTTCTCATCATCCGAGAAGATATAGCTGGTAAAAAATTTACCATTTATTGTAACATTGATTTTTGACCCGATTTTGACAGCAGTGATTTTTGCTCCGGCCAGGGGTAAAGCGATCATTACGCCTGTAGCTATCAGCAGGGCGTTAATAAACATTTTTCTCATAGTCAGGATATTTATATCTTTATATAATTGGTTCCATAAGGAGCCCTTTGCGGACGTGAGAGCATTGAATTGGCTTCATCATCATTTACAAATCTCTCCTTGTCAGGATCCCAATTAAGCTTCTTTCCTAATTTCATTGCAATATGTGTAACAAGGCAAACTGTACATGCACGATGGCCTATTTCAACTGGAGATATCGGTTCTTTGCGTGATTTGATACAATCGAGCCAGTTACCTTGTTGTGATTCGCTGACATACAGATGAATTTCGTTTTCACCAATTACAGATTCCAGTATTTTAGGATCACTTGCGCTAAGCGCTTTTTGATTTCTGTCCTGAACAACGGGATCGCTTGCTGTTGCTGTATAGCCACCTCGTGTAACAAAAATCCATCCATCAGTTCCTTCGTATCTTACTCCGTTAGGATAGCCTCCACTGGTGAGTTGTGTTACTCCGTTTTTATATTCAGCCTTTGACATAAAGTCTCCATGGACATCCCAGAGACCCGATTTCGGGAACTGTGCCACAGCTTCGACTGATATTGGTCCGGTCAGTTCAGTATCCATACCCCAGGCCGCCGAATCGAAGTGGTGCTGTCCCCATCCTGTGATCATCCCGGCACCGAACTGTTCGCATCTGAGCCACCCCGGACGACCGAAACCCTTTTGTGGATGAACACGTGGTTCTGTATAATAAACCTCCGGCGTAGATCCTAACCACATATCATAGTTCAGGTTTTTAGGTATAGGCATCTCCGGTTCTTCAGGACCTGAAGGGTCTCCGGGCAGCCCTATTTTTACGGTATGCAGCTTTCCTATCCTGCCATTTCTGACAAGTTCGGCTGCAACTCTCCACTGGGCACTTGAGCGCTGCTGGGTTCCAACCTGCAGGATAATCTTCTGACGTCTTACCACATCACTTAGTAATCTTCCCTCTGTAATGGTAAGTGAGGTTGGTTTCTCTAAATAAATATCTTTACCTGCCAGCGCTGCTTCAATGCCAGGTTGTGAATGCCAGTGATCGGGTGTTGTGATTAAAACGGCATCAATGGATTTATCGAGAAGCATCTCTTTATAGTCTCCATAGGTCTTTACATTGACATAGTTACTATTTCCGGTTTGTTTGGTGTAGTAATCTTCAACATACTGTTTACCAAGTGCCGTTCTGTTTGAATCAGCGTCAGCAACAGCTACTACCATGGCTGTATCAAACCTCATTGTTCCTCTAACGTCACCCCTTCCCTGCCTGCCACAACCGATCCACCCGATATTGATCTTATCATTGGGGGGATTTTTGCTAAAAACTGTTGAAGGGACAATGGTGGGAAAGATAATTGTTCCTGCAGCAGCAGAGGCTGTCTTTGAAATAAACTTTCTTCTTTTCATACTGTTATTTTATTTGATCTATTCTCAGGATTCGTAAATATAAGTAATTAAATACAAATATGGTAAATAAAAAAGAGAGGCTACCTCTTTTTGTTTTGAGGAAGCCTCTTTTAATTCGGAATGAAATTTTAGTAACCAGGATTTTGTTCGTAAGTATTTGTACACCTGGTGATCTGATTCGCAGGTATAGGGCGAAGCAGATGATTATCATCAATATTGGGTGCTGCGTCCGGATTATATGCTCTAACACGTTCAAGCAATTTTCCGGTACGTTTAAGGTCTAACCACCGGCTCTGTTCTCCAAAACACTCCCTTGACCACTCGTCCAGGATGAAGTCAAGATCAACATCTCCGGCAGTTACTTCCATGGCAGCTTCCATGCCATCAAAAGCTGCCCTCCGCCTGATATCATTAATATAAGTAACAGCATTATTTCCATTACCGTCTCTTCCCAGCATTGCTTCAGCCGCAAGCAGGTAGGTCTCACCGAGCCTGAACACGATAAAATCCCGTGAACCCTCTTGTTCATTCAAAGATGGGCGCAGGTTGTCATCAATCTTCCAGGGTGATGGGAAAATGTTTATGTTATTATTAACTACTGAAAGATCCGACCTCCACAAAGACCAGCTCTCATCGATATCATTCAAATTCCAGGAGAATATGGAAGCATAAGGAAGCCTTGCCTGAAGTGCATCAAATTTAGCCTGGTCCAGGTTTTCATCTGTTATCCATATGCATGTATCTCCAATTGAAGCTCCTTGAGGAATACCTGATGTTGAGTTGAAATACCATACAATCTGGAAGGATTTATTGAACCTTGCATCAACGTCGATCGGTCTGAAATTTTCCAGCAGCCACGGAGTTGGTCTGAAACGGATCCATGGACGTCCGTATCCGTGACCCAGACCGCGAATCAGACCTCCTTTATCATACACTTCATACCAGGGTCTGAAATAAAGATGAGTTTCATTACCCTTTGGATTTAACAGTGGATTAATGTCAAATTGGGCTGAAAAAATAATTTCTTTGTTCTGTTCATTCGTGTGGGAAAGGTTTCCGTTAGCATCAGCAATATTATATATCTGCTGATAATCGTCCAGGAGAATATGCCCGGAGTTTTCTATTACATCCACGGCCAGATCGGCAGCATTGCTGAAATCATCAGCTTCTGCAAAGGATTTATATGCCCTTGTCAGATATATCAGTGCAAGGTGGTGCTGGGCAGCCGGTTTCGTTACTCTCCCGAACTCACTCTGAGTGATAGGTAAATTGTCAATTGCAAACTCAAGATCTGCAATGATCGCATCATATATTTGATCTTCAGGTGTACGGCTTGCTTCAGTTTCAACACCTGTTGTCTCTGTGAGAGTCAGGTGAACAGGGCCAAAGAACTCGACAAGAAGGTAGTAATAATGAGCTCTGAGGAAATGTACTTCCCCCAGCATTATGTTCTTTTCGTCTTCCGGAATGTCAGCATCAGGAGCACGTCCAATCACTGCATTACATGTATTGATTCCCATGTAAAGATATTGCCAGGGATTCCAGAAAGTTGCTGATTCAGCATTCAATCCAGCCTCATATTTATTAATTGCATGAGCACTTCCATGTCCGCCATTGGTATATTCATCTGTTCCGAATACTGTTATTTCACATCCATCCTCATCACCGTAAAAATAACGTAGTCTTTCATAAGCAGCATTAACAGCATCTTTGAATCCTTCAGGTGTACCATAATGGGTATCAACTGTTACTCCTGATATGATCTCCTCTTCCAGTACATCACAGGACAAGGATGATATAAATATCAATGCAAGAATTATTATTAAAGATTTCAATGTTTTCATTTTACAATATATTTTATCCATTAAAAATTAAAAATCCAGAAATATACCCATAGAATACATCCTAGTGCTGGGAACATCACTCGATACCGTACCGCCATATACTTCGGGATCGAGGTTATCAGCCAGGTGTGACCAGATAAATGGTGTGTCAAAATTAATAAACACTCTCAGCTTTTTAACTCTGATTTTGGACAGGAATGTAATAGGTAAACTGTATCCAAGCTGGATATTTTTAACCTTGAAGAAGTCTCCGGGATAATATCCCCTTGAAGTACTATAGTATGGGTATTCCATTGATCCATCAGGTTTGGGATGGTTATTGGTCGGATTTGTTTCGGTCCAGTAATCCACATCCAGGTTGTTATAGCGGCCCTGAAGTGTGGAGTTGTTTACCTCGAATTGATTATATATTGTATGTCCGAATACACCTAGGAAAAGAAATGATAGATCCACACCCTTGTACTCAAACCGGGATCCTATTCCAACTGTAAATGTAGGCATATCTGATCCGAGGATTACCCTGTCGTTCTGGTTGAGCATGTCATCACTATTCACATCCTGCACTTTTACTTCACCGGGATCCATTGCATAAACAGCAGCTTCTTCATCTTCATCCAATTGCCATATTCCGAGTTTGTTATAATCATACCAAACAGTTAACGGTTCTCCAATGAACCACTCGTTCCCGATATCATCTGTTTTTGTGCCATAAAGATCAATGATTTCTTCCTTGTTTCCGAAAATATTAAGTGTTGTTTCCCAGCTGAATTCACCACCAGTAAGATTTCTGGTTATAAGGTTTATCTCCCAGCCCCGATTCCTGGTTTCACCAATATTTTCCATTACAGAATTAAATCCAGAAGTGATTGGAATTTGTCTTTGAAGCAAGAGATCTTTAGTATTGGTTTGATATACTTCAATACTTCCACTAAAGCGGTTTTCCATTAATCCGAAATCCACTCCGAAATTTAGTGTTGCAGATGATTCCCATCGTAAATCGGGATTTGCAATTGTGCCGGGAGCATAACCGTAACCTGAATTGCCTCCAAATGAATAAATAGTCCTGGTTAATGATCCTCTCGTCTGATAGGGATCAATCCCGGTGTTTCCTGTTATGCCGTAACTTGCCCTGAGCCTCAGATCAGTGACTAATTCCTGAGTTGACATGAAATCCTCTTTATTTATTCGCCACATCAGTGCAGCAGACGGAAAAAAGCCCCATTTGTTTCCTTCAGCAAGTCGTGATGATCCGTCATAACGGCCTGTAAGGGTTATCATGTATTTCCCCATAAGCTCATAGTTTACACGGCCCATGAATGACATGATTCCCCATTCAGAAAGATCGCTCCCAAAATTCAGTACCGTTTCTGCTGTTCCGATATTATGGAATAACTGAGATTCGTAAGGAACATTCTCAGCAAATATATTGGTAGACTCCCCTGTTGATTGCTGTATACTATAAAGACCTGTGAAGTTCAAATCATGAATGCCTGTTGTCAGATTATAAGTCAGAATATTTTCAAAGGTATAGTTGTAAGTCCTGCTGTGTTGTTTTTGTGCCCTGGGGAGTCCTCCCTGACGAGATATAGAATTAGTCCCCTGGAATAAACCTCTCCTGTATTCGCGATAATCAGGCCCATAGTTCATCCGGTATGTCAGGTTTTTCAGGATATCCACTTCTGCAAAAATATTACCGAAGACCCTGAGGGTGTTCCGTTCATCAATCATATTTCCTTCTTCATAATCTGCCAGCGCGTTCCATAGCAACGGATCCGCTCCCGGACGGTATACCATTTCGCCTTCACTATCATAGGGTTCAGCAAGCGGTGAGATAGCCAGGGCGGTCCCGTATGGATTCGATGCCCAGTTCTGTACCGAGTTGGATAACTGTGTAGAAGTACCAACCCTGATCCTGTCAGACACTTTGTGGTCAATGTTTACCCTGAAAGAGTACCTGGTAAAATTCTGGGTTTTTATTACTCCCTGTTCATTTAAGTAGTTAGCAGAAAGAGCAAATCCTGTCTTTGCTTCACCACCCCGGACGCTTAGCTGGTGGTTCTGCTGGTATCCTTTATCCAGTACCAGATCCATCCAATCAATGGAAACTCCCCTGTCATGTGCTTCTATTTCTTCGGGTTGAAAGGGTCGTCCGCCTACTTCCTTCATTGTATAGTATTCATCCCCGTTCATCATATCCGGAAGAGCAAGAACACTTGTAATACCGTATTGCCCAGAGTAGGAAACCGTAGTTGGGAAATTTCCTCCGCGGTTAGTGGTAACAAGGATAACACCGTTTGCGCCCCTGGATCCGTAAATTGCAGTAGCAGAAGCATCCTTTAGTATTTCCATAGATTTGATATCCCTGGGATTAATGTCAACGATATTCCCGTCGTAGGGAATTCCATCGACAACATAAAGGGGTTCATTTGTTGCCGTGAGAGATCTTCTTCCGCGGATACGGATGGTAACTCCTTCACCAGGCTGGTTACCTGAAGCCAGGGCAACCACACCGGTAGCCCTGCCCTGTAATGCTGAACCAACATCAATTACAGGCAACTCCTGAATATCTTCCGATGTAACAGAGGATATGGAGCCAGTTATACTTCTTCTCCGCTGGGTACCATAGCCGGTAACTACAACTTCATCAAGCAGGCCTACATCAACTGCCATTACCACATTTACAGTGGTTTTGTCTCCAATGGCTATATCATTGGCTTTCATGCCAACGAAAGAAAAGGAGAGAATTCTGGCGTCAGCAGGTACAGTTAAACTGAAATTACCATCAGCATCTGTAAGAGTACCAACTGTTGTCCCTTTTACCTGTACCGAAACTCCTGCCAGAGGATTTTGATCTTCATCCGTTACTTTACCAGTAACAACTTTTTGTGCCATCAGATTACCTGAGAATCCGATCAGCACAATCAGCATTAGCAAAATTTTTTTCATAGAGTTAATTTAAAGGGTTGATAAATTAAAATATTGTGAGAAATTATTTTTATCTTGTCTTTTACTATTCCTGTATTGGAATATTCAGTCATAAAATTTCCTAGGTCCACCGGACCAATTAAATATTAACACATTTCATCTCTGTATCAGGAAAATAAGTTCTTTCAAGCAGAAATCAAATTGGTAGAAGAAAGATTACTATGTCAAAATTATACAAAAAAAATATAATAATTGCAATCGGTTGCTAAAAAATCTAAGATTAAAATGATAATCTTAAGATAATCCTACTAACATTGATTTTTGATTATAGCTCTTATTTGTTGAGTTTAATTGTGATTTTTGGCGGATAGGCAAAATATTGCCATGCACTTTCAGCTTTATCTTTGTCGATCCGGCCGTTGAAAACAAGCAATCGGTATTTCAGAACATAGTTCTGCCGGGGATTTAACAGCCAGTCCATATCTTTCGTGGGACAGAAATTAGCAAACATATCACCACGGTTATTCTGATTCTCCGGCCATATCCTCAGCGGTTCAGGGAAATTATAGTTGGTCGGGAACGACATCATTACCACACCTGCATAATCATCGTCAATCTCGCCCTGTACAATACACCATCTTGCTTTACTGCCATCTGCATCTTTTCTTGTTTTACCTTCTGATGTCAGGACCATACTGTTCTTATTATCCCACTTCTCGGTGGTTCTCCATCCCAAACCAGCATAACGGTATTCCAGAATCTTAAAAGGAGATTCATCAGCACAGTTATACTGTATATCGAAATCGACTATAAAGTAGTCCTGGTCACCATCACCGGGGCGATAAACACGCACACCCTGCACTTCATTCAATGCAACCTTTTCCACTCCGCTTTTTTTGAAGACCACATGTTCATGAAGTGCACCGAATTCTGAAAAGACAGGTCCGTTCTGAACTGATACAAAATTTGCAAAACGGACAGTTCCCTGCTTTGAGTTTATGTTCCAGAAATCAATCCTGTCCCCTTCATACTCTACCTGTGTCCATGGATTCCATATCCCGTAATGATGATAATGATCGCGAGGCTGGATACGTGTAAGAACCTGGCCTTCAGGCGACCATAACGGATGTATAAACCCGCTTCTCTTATAGGCTGTATCAACACCCTCCGGGGGATAAACGGTCTTAAAATAATACTGCAGCAGATTCTGGTCACCTTTATGAATGGTCAAAGCTCCATCATTAACAGATGCTTTTACTCCTTCAGAGTGTATTGCTTTTTCCTGTACCAGCTCAAATAAGTATTTTTCACCTGTACCGGAGCTTGTTGTTACAATCCAGTGAAGTCTGCGGGGATCGCCCTGTTCAACCTGGAAGGGCACAACTTCTCTGTTATTACCCTTAACCTCGTAAAGGTTCAAAAGAGTGTCAGAGATATAGGTTATTTCATCAAGGCAGACACTCACAGGTATATCCAGTCCATAAGTTGATTTTGAAAACTCAACTTCGAACGAAGCAATCTTCTGGCTGTAGCTGACTGATGCCAGAAGGCATAATACAGCCAAGAATGAAATTTTTTTGATGATTTGTACCGACATGGTTTTTCTTTATTTTATTAGTTGATAATGAATTTCCAGCCACCTCTCTATTAGCCTTAAGAGAAGGGAGCTGAGATGAGTTCATATAAAATTGAAATATTGATTCCTCTGGTAGTTTACTTAACACGTAATAACCGATACACGTTTTTCATAAAATCTATTATTATTTATCTCCCTGTAAATGCGCTGCTCGGATTGTTTTATAAGCAAGATTGAAGATATCCGTCAATAAAATTACTTAATTTATTTAATAACTGCAACCGATTGCAGATTTTATTGATGATTTTTTCATGCTACATATTTTTTATATTATTTTTGTTATTTAATGTCATTATAATGAATATGAGTACCTGTTGTCAATAATATATTTTTATTGATAATCAGGCACTAGTTTGTTTTTATTATTGAAAACCGATAGTTATAATAATGAAAAGTAACAAGGAAGTTACTATTTATGATGTTGCAAGGGTGTTGAATATTTCTCCCTCAACAGTGAGCAGAGGTTTGAAGGACCATCCGCACATCCGTAAGGAAACAAGGGATAAAATTAAAGCACTGGCCTATGAATTGGGTTACCAGCGAAATAAATTTGCAAGCAGCCTGAGAAAAAATAGAACCGAGACGATCGGAGTGGTCGTCCCAAAACTGAACAGCTATTTCATGGCTACTGCAATCGCAGGAATAGAAAAAATTACAAACCAGTATGGTTACGGTCTGATCATCAGCCAGTCGCAGGAGTCAGGTAAAAAGGAAATATCATGCATTTCAACTCTTTTCAATAGCCGCGTTGACGGGATACTGATATCACTTGCATACGATACTGCCGATATGAATCATTTCAACCTTCTGTTCAATAAAGATATTCCTGTCGTCTTTTTCGACCGGGTAGAAGAATGTAACGGATGTATGAGTGTGGTGATAGATAATTACAAAGCAGGATACGAGGCTACCTCTCATCTTATTGAACAGGGATGCAGACGGATAATACACCTCGGTGGAAACCTCCTCCGCAATGTCTATTCAGAACGATTCAGAGGTTACAGACAGGCACTTGCCGATAACGATATTAAATTTGAACAGGATCTTCTCATTATAAGCGAACTTAACAGCAAGGCAGGAACTGATACAGCCCGTACAATGATGAAGATGAAAGTACGGCCTGATGGGATTTTTACAGCAAATGATACTTCTGCAGTAGCAGTAATCTGTGAATTACAAAAAGGAGGGATTAAAATACCCGATGATGTTGCTGTGGTGGGATTCAACAACGAACCGGTAAGTCAGGTCGTGCAGCCTAATCTCACCACAATCGATTATCCTGCAAGGGACATTGGAGAGATTGCAGCTACTTCATTGATTAACAAACTTAATAATTCAGAAGTATTTAATTTAAGCACAATTGTCTTAAAACATCAGCTTATTGTACGTGCATCTACCCTTAGAAAAAATGCAGGCATGCTCTGATCCCTTTAAAATAAATCAATATGAGAAAAATTGTCAGTATTGTAATCATTTCAGTAATTTTTTTTCTGTCAGGGGAAACAAAGGCTGAAGACGGATACAGACTCTGGTTAAGGTATGACCGTATAACCGAGGCAGAGCTTTTGGATCAGTACACCAGTATCATTAACGGATGGATCATTGAAGGTAATTCACCTGTACTGCAATCAGCACGAAATGAGCTTCAGCTTGGATTAAACGGATTACTGGGGAAAGATATTCCTGAAGTTAAAGTAGTTAAAAAACACGGAATTATTATTGCAGGGACCCCGGAGAATTCCGGGATAATTGCTTCCCTTAAGATCAATAATGTTTTGTCAGATCTGGGGGATGAGGGATATATCATCATAAATACAAAATACAGGAGAAAGAAAGTTATTGTTATTGCAGCAAACAAAGATGCAGGGATTTTATACGGTACTTTCCATTTTCTGAAGTTGCTTCAAACACACCAGGATATTAATACACTATCCATTGAGAGTTCTCCGAAAACAAAAGTACGGCTGTTGAATCACTGGGATAACCTGAACAGGAGAGTTGAAAGAGGATATGCAGGATTATCACTCTGGGACTGGAAATCACTTCCCGATTCTGTGTCACCAAGGTATACTGATTATGCAAGAGCCAATGCTTCAATTGGGATTAATGGCACAGTCCTTACCAATGTCAACGCTAATGCATTGATTCTTACTCCTGAATATCTTGTTAAAGTTGCTGCACTGGCAGATATTTTCAGATCATATGGTATCAAGGTATATCTGACAGCTCGTTTCAGTGCACCTGTTGAAATCGGTAAACTTAAAACTGCAGATCCGCTGGACAGTCAAGTTATTGACTGGTGGAAGAACAAAGCGAATGAAATCTACAGTTATATTCCGGATTTCGGGGGTTTCCTGGTAAAAGCCAATTCGGAGGGTCAGCCCGGACCGCAGAATTACGGCAGATCACATGCCGATGGAGCCAACTTGCTTGCAGATGCAGTCGCACCACATGGCGGAATAGTTATGTGGAGAGCTTTTGTTTATGACAATAATGTGCCTGATGACAGGGCAAAGCAAGCCTATAATGAGTTTGTGCCACTTGAAGGTAAGTTCAGAAAGAATGTCCTTATACAGGTTAAGAACGGCCCCATCGATTTCCAGCCAAGGGAACCTTTTCACCCGCTATTCGGAGCTATGCCCAACACATCGCTGATGCCCGAATTCCAGATTACACAGGAGTATCTTGGTTCATCAGTCCATCTTGTCTTTCTGGCACCACTTTATGAGGAGTGCCTTAAATCAGATACTTACGCAAAAGGAAGGGGATCGCTGGTTGCCCGAATAATTGACGGTACACTCGAAAATCATTCTCTTACGGCAATGGCAGGCGTATCAAACATTGGAAGCGACATCAACTGGACAGGTCACCCTTTCGGACAGGCAAACTGGTTTGCTTTCGGTCGCCTGGCATGGGATCCCTATTTGACTTCCTCGCACATAGCCGATGAATGGATCAGGATGACCTTCTCGAATAACAGCACGTTTGTCAGCATGGTCCAAAGTATGATGCTAAAGTCGCGTGAGATTGCTGTTAACTACATGACACCTCTGGGATTGCACCATATCATGTACGCAGGTCATCATTACGGACCCGGGCCATGGGTAAACAGAGGCCGGCAGGACTGGACATCTGTTTATTATCACAGAGCCGACTCAGGAGGTATCGGATTTAACAGATCAGCGGCAGGGAGCAATGCAGTCAGCCAGTACTTTCCTGAAGTAAGAGCCTTATATGGTAATCCGGAAACCTGTCCGGAAAATCTGCTACTCTGGTTCCATCATGTTTCATGGGATTACCCGATGAAGTCAGGAAGAACTTTATGGGAGGAGATCTGTCATAAATACAATGAAGGCGTAAACTCGGTCAGATGGTTGCAGGAAGAGTGGGCAAAAACAAAAGAGATTGTTGATAGTGAGCGGTTTGAGAAAGTGAAGTTATTACTGGAAAAACAGGAACGTGATGCAAAAATATGGAGGGACGGCTGTGTTCTTTATTTTCATACCTTTTCGAAAAGGTCGTTACCTGAAGGTTTTGAATTACCTGAACATAATCTTGATTATTATAAAAACCATAAATACACCGATATTCCCGGAATAAGATAATTTTTATAACTTTCAATTTATTATTTTTGTCTCTGTGGTTCTCTGTGTCTGCTTTGTGCCTCTCTGTGCAAGTTCTTAAAGATCATTTTTAATTACACAGAGTTCCACAGGGAAGTCACAGAGGGCCACAGAGAAGAAAAAAACTTTCAGATTATGTTGTTACTTGGAATTGATTTAGGAAGCTCATCTGTAAAAGCTTCAGTAATTGACGGGGAATCAGGAAATTGCCTGGTTTCAGCGTTTTACCCGAAGGATGAGATGAAGATTATTGCCAGCAAACCCGGCTGGGCTGAACAGGATCCTGACGAATGGTGGATAAACCTGAAGGCTGCTGTTGCTGAGTGCAACGACAAAATAGGATCAAAAAAGAATGATATTGGTGCCATTGGGATTTCCTATCAGATGCATGGACTGGTAACCATCGATACAGATTGCCGGGTTCTGCGTCCTTCAATAATCTGGTGCGATAGCAGGGCTGTCGAGTACGGACAAAAAGCATTCATAGCCCTCGGAAAAGGATACAGCCTTTCTTACCTGCTCAATTCACCCGGGAATTTTACAGCAGCCAAACTGGCATGGGTTAAAAAAAATGAACCTGAGTTATTTGGAAGGATATATAAAATAATGCTTCCTGGTGATTATATAGCCATGAGGATGACAGGAGATATAGTAACTTCATTTACAGGCCTTTCCGAAGGCATATTCTGGGATTTCAAAGAAAACAGGGTATCAGAAAAACTTTTGGAGTATTTCGGATTCAATTCAGATATCCTGCCTGAAGTAATGCCTTCTTTTGCAACCCAGGGCAGATTGATGAAATCAATTGCTGAAGAACTGGGATTACCAGCAGATATTCCGGTTGCATACAGGGCAGGTGACCAGCCTAATAATGCTTTATCACTTAATGTGTTGAATCCGGGCGAAGTAGCTGCAACAGCAGGAACTTCAGGAGTTATCTACGGAGTGACTGATCAGAAGAAGTTTGACCAGCATTCAAGGGTAAATACATTCCTTCATGTTAATCATACAAAATCAAATACCAGGCTTGGGGTATTACTGTGCATTAATGGAACAGGAATCCTTTACTCATGGCTTAAACGTAATACAGGTAATAACCTGTCATATGATGAGATGAACGAGGCAGCAGAGAAAGTCACTGCAGGTTCGGAGGGACTTTATATATTGCCTTTTGGCAATGGATCTGAAAGGATGCTGATGAACAAGGATTATGGTGCCCGTATTATTGGTTTAAATTTTAATACTCATACCTCTTCTCATTTGTACAGGGCCGCACAGGAAGGAATCGTATTTTCATTCAGATACGGACTGGATATAATGAAGGAAACCGGTATTGTTCCGGCTGTAATCAGGGCTGGTGCAGCCAATATGTTCCAGAGCAGGATCTTCAGAGAAGCATTATCTTGCATTACGGGCACAGAAATACATTTGTATAATACTGACGGATCGATAGGTGCCGCAAGAGGCGCAGGCATAGGCTGCGGTTATTACAAATCTGAAAAAGAAGCATTTGCAGGACTTCAAGCGGTTGGTGTGACTCATCCGGAAGAATCAAAAGCCGGTGCATATGAGGAAGCTTATTCGGTCTGGAAAAATTTTCTGATGACAATGTGATTTTTTATTTTTCTACCGAGCTTTGTACTAAGCTTGGTTACTTAACGGTTAATTGATTTTTAAAATAACCACATAAAAAATACTCACTATGATTTACAAAGGAAAAAAAGAAGCTTATCCCGGTGTCGGGAAGATTGAATATGAGGGTAAAAAATCAAAGAATCCCCTTGCATTCAGATGGTACAATCCTGACCAGATCGTTTCAGGAAAGAAAATGAAAGATCACCTCCGTTTTGCAGTCGCTTACTGGCACTCGTTCTGTGGAGACGGATCAGATACTTTTGGTGATGCAACAAGAATTTTTCCATGGAGGTATGCTGAAAACATTGACGATAAAATAAAACAGAGGCTCGATGCTGCCTTTGAATTCACCACAAAGATCGGGGCAGAGTATTATTGTTTTCATGATGTGGATGTTGTGGGAAATGGTACTGTTTTTGAGATTGAAGAACGTCTTGATAAATATATACCTGTTATTAAAAAAATACAGCAACAAACCGGAGTTAAACTTCTTTGGGGTACTGCCAATCTGTTTTCTCATCCGCGTTACATGAACGGAGCTGCAACGAATCCTGACTTTACAGTAGTCGCTAATGTAGGAACTCAGCTCAGAAATGCAATACATGCAACCATAGAGCTGGGCGGTGAGAATTATGTCTTCTGGGGAGGAAGGGAAGGCTACATGAGTCTTCATAACACTGATATGAAGAGAGAACTTGATCATATGGGTATGATGCTTTCGCTAGCGCGTGATTATGGGAGGAAAAATGGATTTAAAGGTACATTCCTTATAGAGCCCAAACCTATGGAGCCAACCAAACACCAGTACGATTATGATTCTGCCACGGTAATCGGATTTCTTCGCAATTATGGTCTTGATAAAGACTTCAAACTCAATATTGAAGTAAATCATGCCATACTGGCAGGTCATACATTTGCCCACGATCTCCAGGTTGCTGCTGATGAGGGAATGCTGGGGAGTATAGATGCTAATAAAGGAGACTATCAGAATGGATGGGACACAGATGAATTTCCTACTAATGTTTATGAGATTACTGAAGCCTTAATGGTAATACTTCAGGCAGGAGGATTTACTTCAGGAGGTATAAATTTCGATGCTCATGTCAGACGAAATTCAACCGATCCTGAAGATCTGTTTATCGCTCATATCAGCGGGATGGACACTTTTGCAAGGGCCCTTCTGATTGCTGATAAAGTGCTGAAAGACAGCGATTATCTTAAGATGAGAAAGAACAGGTATGAATCTTTTGATAAGGGAGCAGGCGTGGATTTCGAAAAAGGTAAACTGACGCTGGAACAACTCAGAGAAATCGCATCCAAAAATGGTGAGCCCGCAATGCGAAGCGGCAAGCAGGAGCTCCTCGAACAACTTATTAATATGTACCTGTTCGATTAGTGGATTGAAGTTGATATTTCGAAATTCGGGGGATTCTTGATAGATTTTTTTACTGCACATAATTCTGCAGCATTTATTACTGCTTCCTTGTATTTTTCGGGGAAATCTTCGGGAAGCCTGATATCAAGTTTAATATTGGAAGGTACTCTTTTAAGCGGGTCGAACTCAACGGTCTGCAAAATCTTAATATTCTTTGTAGGAATTTCTCTCCTTTCACAGAAGGATTTAATATAAATACCTGCACAGTTGCCGATAGATGCCAGGTATAAATCAAATGGTGCAGGTGCAGTATTGCCACCACCGTTTTCCAAAGGCTGATCAGTTATGATCAAATGGTTATCAAGTTTTGCTTTTATAACCTTGCCTCCATTAAGAATTATTTCCATATTATAATGAATTAATCTGTTGTATCGTATTGCTGTAACAAATTTCCCTCTGAATTGTTTAGATCTTGTATGCGATCATCAGAAAAACAACAAATTCATTCATCTTAATACTTATAAAAAACTCCGTGTACCTAAGAGTACACAGAGTTTTAAAATCCGACTATTTCTTAATTATTATTTCTTCAGTACTGTTTTAAGTACTTTCTCTTTATCGAGTTTTTTGGTACAGAAGAACCAATCGTAGCAGGTCATCTCACCCTTGCTTTCCATTCTCTCTTTAGCTGTACCGCACGAACCGGCAGTTGGAACGATAACATCATCGCCCGGTCTCCAGTCAGCGGGCAGAGCAACGGAGAATGCATCGGCAGTCTGCAACCCTACCAGGGCTCTGTAAAGTTCATCAAAGTTCCGGCCCATGCTCAACGGGTAATAAATAATTGCACGGATGATGCCATTAGGATCGATATAGAATACAGCTCTCACAGCTTTTGTATTGCTTTCTCCAGGCTGTATCATCCCGTATTTTGTAGCTACCTCCATTGTAATATCCTCGATAAGAGGGAATGTAACCTCAACATTCTTCATTCCTTTGTATTCGATTTTTTCCTTAATGGTACGGAGCCATGCAATATGGCTGTAAAGACCGTCAACTGACAGACCGACAAGCTTACAGTTTGCCTCATTGAACTGTTTCTCCATGCTGGCAAATGTCATGAACTCGGATGTACAAACCGGTGTAAAGTCAGCAGGATGGCTGAAGAGTATCACCCAGCTTCCTTTGTAGTCGGAAGGGAAATTGATGTCACCTTGTGTTGTAACAGCCTTAAATTCAGGCGCTTTTTCACCAATACGTGGCATTGAAACTACTGTGTTTTCTTCCATATTTGTAAAATTTAGTTATTAGTTAATAGTTAATAGTTATTAGTTATTTGTTTTGTCCAACGAGGCCGCCAGCAGCCGTCTCCGCCCGTTGGCGGATTTGGCCGCCGAAGGCTGACGGAGAATGTGGGGTGTTTGGTTATTTTCTTCTCTCCAGCATTAAATCCAGATCTTCTTTTAATGCAGCAAGATCTTCTTCATGCTCAACTTCATCTGTTATTATTTTCAAAATAATATTGTATGTAACGGGATCTGCCTCGTGTGTAATATCGAGCAGATCGCTGTAAGCACGGATAGCACACTGTTCGCCTTTTATGTTCTGATTTAGTATTTCCTCAACATACGGATCAGCAGGAGCGTCATAACCGCAGTTTGTGATTTTTGACCACTCATCAGGTGAAAGAACCGGCGTACCGCCAAGCTGGATGATTCTTACGGCCAGTAGTTCTGCGTGGGTTAATTCTTCAGTTGCATGCAATTCCAGTTCGCTTATAACTGCATCCTTCATAGGGCCTTTTACTACTTTGGCACCTATCCAGTACTGATAATAAGCCAGCCACTCATCGGCCAGCGCTTTGTTCAGGAGGTTGAGTAACTCATCAACATCCATTTTAACGATTGATCTTCCAATTTCTGCCATAATAAATTGATTTATAGTGTTAAACTTTGAATTTAATGCCCAGTCCTTTTGCAACACTGAGTGCAAGTTCTTTGTCTGCCTTATAGAATTGATTTAGCTGGTGCATGATTATATCATTCTTTTTTGGGCCTGTTATTCCGCTCATGCTGCATATAAAATTGCTGACAGTGTTCTTCCTTTGCTGTTCAGTCATTACTTTTCTGAAAAGTTTTCCAGGCTGTGTATAATGATCATCATCGTTCTCATTACGGTCGAATGTATCAGCTATGTTTGAGTCAAGTTTCATTTGTGGTTCCTTATAATTCTTATCAGCAACTATACCGTCGAAGCTGTTTGGATAATAATTCTGGTTCGAGCCTCCGTTCCCGTCAGCTCTCATTGATCCGTCTCTCTGATGATTATGTACCGGAACGATCGGCCTGTTTACAGGCAATTGCTCATAGTTGGCTCCAAGTCTGTACCTGTGAGCGTCGGGATAGGCGAGGATACGTCCCTGTAACATTTTATCAGGAGAAAGGCCGATGCCATCAACTGTATGGGAAGGAGCAAAAGCGGCCTGTTCAACATCAGCAAAATAGTTGGCAGGAATTTCATTAAGTTCCATTACACCTGCCTCAATCAGCGGAAATTCTTTATGGGGCCATACTTTGGTCACATCGAAGGGATTCCATTTGAACTTTTTAGCCTGTTCATCAGTCATTACCTGGATTTTCAATGTCCATTTAGGGAAATTTTCTTTTTCAATAGATTCAA
>Ga0307438_1000084_pt1 | contig 73656 bp, 49 predicted proteins | sample SalMarWE160110MG_FD_202144 | JGI IMG/M metagenome (GOLD analysis project Ga0307438, IMG submission 202144) | Salt marsh sediment microbial communities from the Plum Island Ecosystem LTER, Massachusetts, United States - WE1603-110 | ecosystem: Environmental > Aquatic > Marine > Intertidal zone >... | reverse complement strand
GAATCTGCCATCAGCTCATTCATCAACCAAAGATAGGTATGATGTTCTGAACCATAACCGGCAGTATAGACATCATTCCCTTGCACACAAACTCCAGTTATCGTGTGGTGGTGCGGGAGATCGGCATAGCTGCCCACCAGGGTAAGGTTCTGCGGGTCAGAGATATCTATTATCTGAACCCCACCTGTAAAATCAGCAACATAAGCATTCCCGCCTGAAATCGCTATATCCCGTGCCTGAGCTGGCAATCGCAAAAAATCTACTACAAAGGGACTATCAGGATCGGCAATGCTTATGGCATTCACCCCTTCCAAAGTCGTTACAAAGGCATATTCCCCAGAGACAGCAACCTTATGAGTCCCAGATTCAGTTGAACAGGAGCCCAGGCTCAAAGGATTTTGAGGATCGGAGATATCCACTATATAAAAAGAGCTTATCCCGATAGACACATAGGCATAAGAGCCTGCGATATCAACTCCCATCCCGGCTTGCGGCAGTGGGCAAGATCCTATCTCACTTAGATGGGTGGGATCTGAGATATCTACAACAGAAAGGCCTGCAGGAGCAGCTAAGTAGGCACAGGTATCCTGGATAGAAACAGACCTAATGCTACCAGTTCCAAGATAAATTGAGCCAACTTGTTGGAGGTTCTCTGGATCCGAGATATTAAGAACGTCGAGATAAGCCTTAAAAGGAGGATTTTTCCAATACCTCAGGCCTACATAGGCTAAGGTATCCCTAACCGCTATGTCGTAGGCATCTTTAAATCCCCAGCCATAGCGACCTATCCTCCTGGGGTTTTGAGGATCAGAGATGTCCAATACTAAGACCCCCCGAAAGCCGGAGGTAACATAAGCATAATTCCCTGAAATCGCTATCCCACATTCTACCACTGGTCCCTCCAAAAGGCTATAGGCCATACCGGTCCGGTAATGACACTTTCCAACCGCCTGGGGATCCTCCGGCTCTGAGGAATCCAGGATCCTGAATGTGGAACCCGTTGCCCCATGGTCAAATGTCCAGCAGAAGAGAAGATCCTCATCGGTCATTGGCTCTATCCCCTGTTCAGGATTCCCCTCGGCCAGAGATGTGAAGATGTTGGCCACATCGGAGGGGTAGGCGGAAGTGTCGGTGATCTCTGGTAGGTCGTAGCGGATTGCCTGGTAACGATCCCAATTTGCCGGATAGTCCTTTCCCTTTCCATAGAGCACATGGATTTTATCATTATCAAATTGGTTCAGATAGAGTATCTCCCACATCAAATAGCTATCATTCCAGAACTCAGTCACCAATCTTCCTTCCTCCTCCTTCACCGGCCACAGCCCCTTGGATGAATCAGCCTTAGCAAACCCTACCTCAGACCCACAAATCAATACCCCTACCTGCTTGGGATCATTGGCCAGAGAGGCCTGGACCATCAGCAGGGCCACTATGATCCCTAATAAGGCTGTGATGAATACTCTCTGCGCTCTCATTGTTCCTTCCTCCTCTTTAACTTAACCTACCTTAATAAAACCATCTTCCTTGCTGCGGTAAATTCGCCGGCCTTTAGCCGGTAAAGATATACTCCACTGGCCACCTCCTTTCCTTGATTGTTTCCTCCATCCCAGATCACTTGATGCCTTCCCCCCCTTTGCTCCTGGTCAACTAAGGTTCTCACCTCCTTTCCCAAGATGTTGTAAACCTTTAAGCTGACTGCCGATCGCTGACCGCTGACAACTGACAACTGATAGCTGATAGCTGTATTTGCATTAAACGGATTGGGATAACACTGTTCCAGCTTATACCCCCTTGGAAATGGCCTCCACCGCCCTGGCTCTATTCCACTCAACTTATGGCTGCTGTAGTAAATCTCAGCACGAGTCCGATCAATGGCTTTAGTCCATACTACATGAAGATGGGTTGAATCTATAGCTATATCTGGACATAAGCAGTTTCTCCCAGACGTATCCGCTATATCAAAAGGCACAGACCAGGAAGTGTCGCTCCTAAAGGTGTAGTATATCTCATTACTTGCTCCACCCCATACTACATGGCCTCTGTCCTCAGAATCAAGCGCTAACGCAGGACGGTAGCTATTTGTCCGGGAAAGTTTATAGGGAACAGTCCAATCCTCTCCATCGAAATAGGTGTAATAAACCTCGTAACCGTGCTCACGTTCCTCCCAGACCACATGAGGATGATCCTGAGAATCCAGGGCTATCTTTGGATCGCAGGAGTATCCTTCAAGATTAGAGACATTAACCCAACTTGACCAGGATATCCCATCGTATTTCGAGTAATATGCCTCTATGTCCAAACCATAGTTCATCCATACCAAATGCACATATCCCTTGGAGTCAACGATTATATCGGGATAGGCAGAGTCCAGCGCATCATTGGTGACATTCTGCGGTGTTAACCAGGAGGTCCCATCGTAGCTACTGAAGTAGATGTCAGATTGCCCCCCCCCGATGTCGTGCCAAACAATATAGACCCTGCCTGAATCATCAGCCGCTAAACTGGGGCAGGTGGAGTAACCGGGATTGTTGGAGATATTCACCGGAGAAGACCAGGAAGTTCCATCGTAAAAAGTCCAGTATATCTCCCCGGACTGGTGATCCTTCCAGGCCACATGGAGTTGTCCCAGGGCATCCACCGTTATGTCCGATCTTTCCGAGTCCGTTGGGTCGTTGGAGACATTGACAGGGGGATGCCAGGCCTCTCCACCAGAGAAGCAATAGAGAACCTCGTTGTTCCCTGAAGTATCATCCTCCCAAACCACATGAATATGACCATATCTATCCACGGCTAATGAAGCGAATCTTGAGTGTCCTGTGGTATTGGAGATATTCACCGGCGTTGTCCAGGCGAAGAGGAGACTTTGGGAAATCAAGATAAAGAAACAGACCACAAGAACAATTTCCCTCAAAAGCTTTCTTCTAATAGGCATCTTTACCTCCCCTTGTCTCATTTTCCACATTCATCAACCAATCCTTGTCTGTCATTGCTCTCTTCTCCTCTCTGAATTTAAGCTACCTTAGCAAAACCATCTTCCTTGCTTTTGTTATCTTTGACCTATCACCTTGCACCTTTAACTTACAAAAGTATACTCCACTGGCCACCTCCTTGTCAGAATCATCCCTTCCGTCCCAAGTCACCTCATAATAGCCTGCTTTCTGTGGTTTATCCACCAGCTTTTTTACCTCCTTTCCCAAGATGTTGTAAACCTTTAAGCTGATAACTGACCGCTGACAACTGACAACTGACAACTGATAGCTGATAGCTGTGGTCGAATTGAACGGATTGGGGTAGTTCTGGGAAAGAGAAAAAGAGCGAGGCACAAACCCAGGCCTAATTGTCTGCACACCTTCCAGCTCAAACCAATCATGGAGAATATTCCACATCAGGGTATCCGCCTGGGGGGTGAGAGTGCCTGTATCCGCACAGTCAACGATTGCTTCAAAACACCAGGGTAGAAAGACCGTCTTAAACCCTTTGGGACCACCTAACCTGGTGCCACTGTATTCTCCGCTTTCTCCTCCCTTGAAGATGTCTACTCCCTCTTTTGTAGCCTGGGTATAATCAGCCCAGTTGGCAACCCCTATACAGCTTGAATGTAGCTCCACAGAATCATCATAGAAACTGCCAGATACAGGGTCGCTTGCATCTACACCGTAAAGTGTTGTATCCCCAAGGCTGATAGTATCCTGCATATTGGGATCGCTAACACAGGATTGAACCCCCAGATAGTCATAGGCAAACCCCCCAGGCTCAAAACTGACCTCTACCCCAGTCTCTATACCTTTCCTCCAGAAATAGTCCTGATCAGCCAGAAAAAGCTTCCCTCCACCATCCAGATACCTGATGAGCGGATGATCAACCTCCAAACCATCCGGCTGAGGCAGGTATCCACATCCCCAGCCAAACCAGATTATAGCATCCCATGCCTTTCCCTCATAGGTGTGGAGGACAACCGAGCTGTCTATCCCATAATTCTCCTCGGTAAACCAGGTGGGCTCATAGGAGTAGCCTAACCTATCCAGCAAATCTTCATAATACCCTGCCCTCTGCTTACTAACATTCCCATCTCCTACCAGGAGTATCCCTGCCCCTGGATTCTGCGGCTCCTTGATGATAAAAGATCTAACTTCCTCCCCCGACCATGGCGATCTGTTAGAATTGCCATCGTTGTCCACACAGGTGCACCAGTAGATTATCGTATCACCGACAGAGAATGGACCAGGAAGATAACCGGTAGCTGTGGTGTAGCTACCTTTCTTTTCCTTGGATAGCACCATAGGGACTTCCGCTGTATCTCCCGAACCACTCATGGTATAATGCAAGGTAGCCTCAGCGATCCAACCATCAAAATCGAACATCAAGGCAGTTATCTTGATGTTCTCCCTCAACCAGGTATTGCTCCTCTGCCTCAGAACCTGTAAGAAGGGAGGAACACCCTCATAATAGTTCACAATTGCCCTCATATTAAGCTCAGGACACCAAATCGGCATAGGATTGGGGGGCCGCTGATAAAAAATGCGAGGGCCCCAACTCCCGTCGTGCCCCCAAGTAAATCCCCAATGGGAAGTACAGTGATATACACCATTCTCATCAGGATAGATCACAGGGTGCAGGCTATAATCGTCATAAAAGATGTGAGGCCCTGCCTCACTGTCAGACCCAAAACCTACCGCGAAGAGGCTATCCCCTGGGAATTGTAAGATGAATCCTTGATCTGAAGGATATTCCCTAAAATCCTTCTCTTCCCAACCACCTGTTCCAGAAACGGTCCAAAGAATCTCCTGGGGCAACTCATTATCGGTTACTGGCCAGGGGAAGGAGAAATCACTGGAGGAGTATCCATATTTGCAGACAAATAGCTTTGCAGTCCCTGAGCTGGCAAACATACCTCCAATTTCATACAGGGAACAGGGGGCAAGAGGCTTAAACCAATTTACCGTGCTATCATAAGGGGTCAAATATTGGCTCAAATCAGCAAAGGGGATGCCATTGGTCCAGGTCATCGTATCAATAACCATATCCTTAATTGATACTATGTGATGCCTTAAACCCGAATCTTCAACAAGCTCGGCCTCTCCATGATTTACCGAGGTCAACCCAAGTTTGTAGTCCCCCGCACCTGAGGCATATAGGGGAATAGCGGCCAGGGCCAAAATAATTGCCAAGAATATAAATCCTATACTGATCTTACGCATTTCTTCCTCCTTGTTTCAACTAAATTTATCTTGGAGTAAAACTGCTGTATGTGGCTTTGTTCACCTATGCCCCATACAAACACTAACGCCAAAAATCTTATCTGTTCCATAATTGCACCCCCTTGGTAAGGTGTGCCTCACAAATTTATACTCCCCACAATCTCCCAGGTCAAGGAGTTTATAGCAGATTCCCTTTACCAGTCACTCGGATCCCTGTTTCTTCCCTCTTCCTCCCTGGTAAGCCTTTCGGCCACCTCGATGAGCTTTTGCCACAATCCCTTCTTCTTCGGTGGCTCCTCCTGGTCAAGTTCCAGGCTCATTTTTGGCCTCGGTTTTTTACCATCATCAGATTCCATAAGGCAAACTCCTCCCAAAGAGGTGATAGGTTATAGGTGATAGGGTCCTCTGCCCTGACGGAAGAAATTTTTGTGGATGATAACATCCACAAGGAGCGTAGACACTTTGAATTTGGCTCGTATCTGAATTTTCTGCTTAAAGTGAAGGTTTTTCTCAGGTGGGCTTTCTGCCCCCGCACAAAGCCACGGGAGAAATACGGAAGCTTACTCACCCACCAAGGGAATTCAATTGAGAATTAAGAATGTAGAATTGAAAATGAAAAGGCCCTAAACGCGAATACCACGAATGAACGAATGGCACGAATCCTAATATAACAGTTCTCAGGGGTCGGTTTCCAGCAGTCAGCTATCAGCTCTTTTCAACTTCCATGTTCTTATTTTCCAATTTCCCATTTTTGCCTTTGGCTTGGTGAGCTTTGCGTCCTTTGCGACTTTGCGGTTAATAACTTACCGCAGAGACGCTAAGAGCGCTAAGGAAATAAAACTCTCCCTTCTTTGGCAAAATGGGGTTCTGCCACCTTTTTTTATTCCCTCACCCAGGTAGGACAGGACTTTCGCCCTGTCCCACCTGCCCTTTTGGAGGAAAGTAAACAGGCGTAGGAGAAGGAAAAACCTTCCGATGGGGAAGGCCAAACCCTCAGCCTGCATAATTTATGCCTGCGAAAAGCGTGCCACAAATGTCTGTCCATTAAACCGTTTGAAATCAAGAAGTTACGGAATACATTTATTAGAGCTCTGCCTAAACAATAAAAAAGAGTCCCAGTAATGGGACTCCTTAAGTCCGAAACTCGCTTTGAAATAAGAAGATAAATCAAATTCCCAAAAATGGGGCTATTCCCAAAAATAGGAACCTAATCTATCCTATACTCCTTGACCTTGCGATATAATGTGCTTTTACTCATCCCCAATAGCTTTAAAGCCTGATATTTCGAACCCCCCGCTTTCCTTATCGCCTCTTGAATGATCCTCTTTTCCGTCTCCTTTAACGTTCCCTTTACCTCAAGGTTTAGTGAAAGATCCTGTTCATCCAACTCTCCTGCCCTTATCCCCTCTGACAATACCGCTGGGGTGATCCAGCCACCTTCGGCCAGGATAGCTACTCTCTCTACCTCGTTTTTCAGTTCCCTCACATTCCCCGGCCAATCATAGGCAGTGAGAAGATCCATCGCCTCCTGGGTTACTCCCTTTACCTCATCTTTCCTTCTCTGAGCGGAAAGTCCCAGGAAATGATAGACGAGCGGCGGGATATCCTCCTTCCTCTCCCTTAGGGGGGGAAGCTTTATCTCTACCCCTGTTAGCCTGTAGTAGAGATCCTTGCGGAACCTACCAGCCTTTACCATCCTCTCCAGGTTCTTGTTGGTAGCCGAGATTATGTTCACCTCCACCTTCCGGGCCTTTGTCTCCCCTATCTTCCTTACCTCCATCTCCTCTAATACCCTGAGAAGCTTGGCCTGCAACTCTTCACTGGCATTGAACACCTCATCCAGGAAGAGAGTCCCTCCCTGAGCCTCCTCAAAGAGACCCTTCTCATCGGTTATGGCATTGGTGAAGGAACCCTTCTTGTGGCCAAAGAGCTCGCTCTCCAAGAGGGTATCGGTGAAGGCAGCACAGTCTACCGGCACAAAGCTCTTGCCCCTCCTCTGGCTGCTATAGTGAATGGCCCTGGCCATAAGCTCCTTCCCGGTCCCCGTCTCCCCCTGGATGAGAATGGGAAGATCGGAATCCCTGAAGCTTTGGGCGGTTCTTAGAGCCTGCTCCATCTTAGGGTTGAGGGTGACTATGTTCCCAAAGCCATACTTCTCCTCCAACCTCTCCCTTAGACTCTTTACCTCCTTCTTCAGTTCTTCCTTTTGTAGCTCTGCTACCTTAAGCTGGATAAGTCCCGCTGAGAGAACGAAGAAATTCAAGTCCTTCTGCTGAAAAGGCTTATTAGAGAGCCGGTCAACATAAAGCAGGCCGTCAAGTTCCTCATCCATCCCCAAGGGAACCATCATCAGAGAGCCCATCTCCTCCCCTTTCAAAGAGATGAGCCTTGAATCCTCCGGGACCAAGCTGGAGAAGATAGGTATCCGGGGCCTAAGCAGATCCCCATTCAGAGAACCTATCTTGCCTAAGAGAATCCTGGCTTTGGCTTCATCTATTGCCCGATATGCCTTGAGTTCAAACCCACCAACAGATCCCCGCACTCCAATAATGGCCCTCTCCGCAGAGCTTTTCTTCATCAAGGTCTTTAACAGGCTATCAAGACTGTTGGAAGGCTGACTGAGCTCCTCCAAGAGGTTAATCTCCTCCTTTACGCTGAGGGAAACTTTAGCCGCAATCCCATCCAATTCAGCCCTCACCCCGACAATTTCCTTCAGTGCCTCCTTCTCCCCTGAACCCTTCAGAACCTCCTTAGCAGTGGCCAGGCATTGGGATGCCTTGTCAAAATCCCTCCCCTGAACCTTTCCCCTGGCCTCCTCTATCCAGCTTCTCCCCAACCAGTAGCTGACCTTGAGGGTCTCAAATATTTTCCTGGCCTGAAGTATCTGTCCAAATCCCTCTGAACGAGTCCCCCCATCCTCAACCAAAACCTTGCCACTATAAAGGAGACTGACGGCTAGGTCATATTGGGCCTCTGCCTTCTCCAAGAGGGAGATGCTCCGGGCAAAATGATCTCTTGCCTTTCCTCTCTCCTCTTTGGCCTCATATATTGCTCCTAAGAGCCTGTGGGCCAAGCCCTCGTCATAAACAGAGCCTACCCGCCGGGCAAGCCTCAGGCTTCTCTCCCCATAGCTTAAAGCACCATCCAGACTCCCCCGCATAAGACAGACCCAGCCTAACCTCTCACTTGCCTCCATCACCACATCACCCTCTGGGGCTATCCGGTAGCCAATCTGCAGGGCCTTGAGCAGAGCCTCTTCAGCAAGTTTCAGATGGGAGCCGCCCTCCCGCTGAGCCAGGGCTATCTCCAGCCAGCCCCTTGTCTCCTCAACCATCGCCTGCTCCCTCTGATAATCACCCTCTTCGGCTAATCTCTTGGCCCGATTTAAGAGTTCAGACACTCCGTCCCATCTCCTCTGGAGGATGTAAAGCCTCGCCAGGGCGGTGGCTCCCCTGGAAATCTCTAAGTCATTACCCAACTCTTCATAGAGTTTCAGGCTCGACCTCAACAGCTTAGAGGCAAGTGGCCAATCTACAGCAGCGCGACGATGCACAGTTCCGAGGTTGCCCTTGACCATCGCTTCTTGGGCTTTGCTGCCCCCCTCCCTACAAAGCCCCAGAGCCTCGTTAAGATGCGCCAACGCCTCCTTGGTCTCACCCCTCATAAAACATACCTGACCCAGAAGGTTCTGTGCGCTGACGACTTTCCTCTCAGGCAAAGGAGAAACCCTACTAAAGGCGGAGAGGCTATGCATCAATAACCTCTTGGCTTCCTTTAAATCACCCAAGCCTATGTGGATGTTGGCTAAAGTTTTCAAGGCAAGACCATATTCCAAGTTGTAGGCTGTATTCTCCAGCAGTGCCCTTGCTTCCTCACCCGCCTTTTTCCCTTCTTCTAACCTGGATAGTTGCAGGAGACAAAATGCTTCCACAAAAAGCAACCAGCCTAACTGCCTTTTGTCCCCCTCTGACTCATAGCCAGATCTTAACTCCTCTATGGACTCCAGAGATTCCTCATACCTACCCAACCTATACAGACACTCAAGCTCCTTCCTCCTCAGTAGATTCAAAGTGGTGGAATCCACTGATGAGCCATATTCCTCCCTTACCCTCTGATAGCCTTCCAATGCCCGAACAATCTCGCCCCCCTGGAAGAGCTCATCGGCTGGCTTCAGCATTTCCTTGGAACCGTGACTTTTGGCTTTCATCTTGGGCTCCTCTCAGAAGGATTCAAGGAAGATTACTCCCCAGAGAGTATGAAGGATGCGGTAGAAAAGGTTCCTGGCTCTGGAATCAGTCTTGTTAGGGGGAGAACTCTGCTGGGCATTTTGCAGCTTGACCTGATTTTCAGTGGTGCTCAATCCTGAAGTATCAGGAGGAGTAGGGTTGCCTGATTGATATAAATCGTTATGCCACGGCTCAGCGGCGCAGAGCATAACCCTGCGTTCTGAACCTGTATTAGCCACCACTGGCTTTGACCAGAAGCCACTCACAGAACCGAGCATAAAGGCCAAGACCAGCAAACCAACCCATATTTTTCTATTCATCTTATCTCACCTCACAGTGAATTTTGAATGTAAAATGAAGAATGTAGAATTAAGAATAAAAAACTATTGGTTGCAACAACCGAAGTGGCAGAACCCTGTTCTGCTACCTCAACCTCGATTAGAGTTTCTCCCCATCCCACAAAAAGCCTTGTTCGTCAGGGCAAAAGCCCTACCAGCACAAAAAACCCGCAACTTTGTGGGCTATTTCAAATTTCAAGTGTAAATATAAGGCTAAAATCACTTCCTGTCAAGCTTTTTTTGATCTTCTCAGAATTTTTTTTGCAGGGTAACAATGCGAAGGCAATTGAGAATTGAGAATTGAGAATTAAAAATGGGGTTTATGCCGGTTATTCTTGACCCCCGATCCCTATCTTTCTATGTGATTCCGTGGTTATCCGTGGTGAGGAAACCCTCGGCTAAACCGGGTAGAAATCGCAGGTTCACGCAGACAGACGTAGATTCTACCGCACTTTAGTGCGGGTTATTATGGAGTGTGGTAACTCCTGTTGACAGATGCTGTGACAGGAGTCACAGCATTCCAAAGGGCTTAAGCCCTAAAGACCCCGACTAAAGTCGGGTAGAAGATTCTATCTTCCGTCAGGGCAGGAGCCCTACCAGCACCGGGAGAGTGCTTCTGCCACCTCATTCCAGGGTGGTCTGGCCGTCCTGTGGCCGGGAAGGTGAAGCTTCGTTAAGGACTATGAGGTCTTTACTGAGGCCTTTCTTTATCTCGGTAAACTTGTGTTTACGCTCACTCTCGATTATCAGCTCGCTCTTCTCCATTAACTTGAGAAAGGCCTCCACTACCTTAGGGTCAAATTGCTTTCCCGATTCCCTTCTCAACTCGTCGACGGCTTGGCTAAGGGGAAGGGCAAAACGGTAAGGTCGGTCAGAGGTCATCGCCTCAAAAGCATCGCAGACATGGATTATACGAGCCTCTATAGGTATATGGTCTTCCTTTAGTTTTGCCGGGTAGCCTGCTCCATTATAATGTTCCTGATGAGCCATAACTATGTCATAAATGGGTGGCTTAAGTCCCTTCACTATCTCAGCACCTTTGGCCGGATGCTTTTTCATCTCCTCCCAGTCTTGGTTATTTAAAGAGCCAGGTTTATTAAGGATATTAACATCAAGGCCTATCTTTCCGATGTCATGCAACTGTCCCGCAAATTTTACCCTTTCGATCTTCCCCTCGGAAAGCCCCATCTGCCTGGCTACCTTCTCGGCGTTCTCCGCCACTCGGTTGGAGTGACCGTGGGTATAGGGATCGCTGGCATCTAAGGCGGCAGATAAAGCGGTAATGGAGTTGATATAAGATTGGCGAAGATCCGTATAGAGCTTGAAGGAGTATCGGGCCAGAATTATGGGGGCAATACAGATGAAAACTGCCCAGGGACCAATTTGGATGTAGACCAGGGTCAAAAGGAAACCCAGAGGGCCAAGGGCTAAAAGGTCCACAGATGTCCAACTGTAATTCACCCACCATATCCGCAAGGTTGATATCTTCTCCATTAGGTGGATAGCTATGCTCACTAAAACGGTATTTGCCAGAAAGAAGGTTATGGCGGAAAAAGTGAATGGTAAAATGATTCTGCTGTAGTTGGTGGGCATAAATTGACCCCCAAGATGTTGGTAGATCAATCCAGCTAGGCCGATGGAGATGACGAGTTGCAGGGCGTTGAATTCAACCCTATAAAGGGGTTTCCTCTTTATTATACCATTCAAAACTACATCGCCAGGAATTGCCAACCAGGCGGTGACAACGGGACCATAAAGGGGAATGAGGGCAAAGTAGAGAGCTGATGACACGGTCATCGTGGCCCCTCCTCTCGGCAGTGGGATGGACTGGAGTTTAGTTAAAATAATAAGTGCTGCCCAAAAGAGAAGTTCCCACCACTGGGGGAGGACCATCTTTTGGGAAAAGTAGCCGAGATAGGCAAGGCCAATTAGTATTATCCCGGAGATATAGATTTGGGCTGGTTTAGGCAGTTCTTTCATTGGATGAAATAATTCACCGCAAAGGCGCAAAGGGCGCAAAGCTTTAAAGATTATTAACCAATTATTTCATTTATTTCCTTTGCGATCTCGGCGTCTTTGCGGTGAGATAAGTGATTAACCGCAAAGGACGCAGAGTTTTTTAAAGATTATTAACCAATCGCTTTATCCCATCCTTTAAAACTGGAACATTAAAATTGATTAATAACCCCAGTTTTAGATTCGATAATTTCAAATATGTCAAAAGTTGTGCTTGATGTATAGCCTCGATTTGTTGGATCGTCTTTAATTCTACAATTACCAATTTCTCTACAACGAGATCAGGTCTATAACCACAGTCCAAGTTTATCCCTTTATAATTTATAGGAAGAGGCTTTTGTCTTTCAAAGACAATATTATTAATAGCAAATTCTCGACAGAGACATTCTTCATAAGCAGATTCAAGCAATCCTGGCCCTAAATGCCGATGCACTTCGATTGCTGATCCAATAATTTCATTTGATAATTCATCTTCTCGTTTAATCATTCCTCCTTCCTTTTGTTTTCCCCCCTTTGCGATCTTAGTGGCTTTGCGGTGGGACAGATTAACCGCAGAGGCGCAAAGGACGCAAAGTTTTTTAAAAGTTATTAACCATTCGTTTTATTTCGCTTTTGCTTTTTTATTTCCTTTGCGAACTTGGCGGCTTTGCGGTGAGATAAGTGGTGAACAAAAAATGGACCGACATCGAAAAGCTATTACCAATCAGTATCGCCGCCTTTACCTAATAAGCTAACGAGTAGATCAAGGAGCCACATAGTAGTTTGATCGCCCCCTTTCTATGCAGGCTTTGGTGGTTTCCAAACCACAAGCAAAGCCGCTCCGCTCGGGTGTGCGCCGCTCCTCTTTAACTGAATTTTCGATGCCGGTCCATATATAGTTTTTTTTACATCTCTTAACGAGATGGTGAACCTCGAATGGGCATTAAGATTGGAATCATAAAAGGATGTCGATTAACTACCTTGTTTATTAACTCCTTCTACCAGGTATTAGGAAAACATCGCTTCATACACCAAGGCAAGACATGCTAATTGTGCTACGCTACGATTTTTAAATCAAAAGATATAAAGGTAAAACAAACCAAATGAAGATTAACACCTGCAAATCCACTTGTCAAGCTATTTTTAGAGGAAGATTTTTGATCTATGGCCAATTGGTATAAACCCATGTAAAACTGAGTGAAAGCCCCATTTGCACAATGAACCCTACCAAAAAAGGAGATTGAACCATTTATGTCCCTAAATCCTCATTGGTCCTATCCATTAAAGGACAACAGTGCCGAAGGGGGGATTTGAACCCCCACACCCATACGGGCACTGCGCCCTGAACGCAGCGCGTCTACCAGTTCCGCCACTTCGGCAGAGATGAGAGCACCCCTGGCCCGATTCGAACGGGCGACACACGGCTCCGGAGGCCGTTGCTCTATCCAGCTGAGCTACAGGGGCTATCTGATCTTCTTTTTGTGTCTATCTCTTCTTAATCTTTTTTTTCTCTTGTGGTTAGCAATCTTTTTTCTCTTTTTCTTCTTCCCACATGGCATTTTTCCCTCCCCTCGATATTTAACCCTAGATTATGCGAGAAAACACTAAATGACACCGAAACCACTGAAATATCAGGGATTTGCAGAAAGTAACATTTCATTTTTTAGGTGAAATCCTTTCTTTGGATCTTTTGGAATTTCAGCGATTTTCGGTGTTTAATGCATAATTTGGGATAATTGGTAGAAGCAGGGCAGCCATCTGCCCTGCTTCTACTAGAAAAAGTGCACTCTTACTTGGCCACCAGGGTCTTTAGCTTTCTGGAAGCCTTGAAAACCGGCACATACCTTTTGGGAACTGGAACTGCCTCACCAGTGCGCGGGTTCCTGGCTTGCCTGGCTTTCCTCATTTTTACCCCCAAACTACCCAAGCCCCTAATATCTATCCTTTTGTGTTTCTTCAAGCCGTTTTTGATTGCTTGAAGAAAGGCCTCTAGCATCAGCGCCGTATCGGATTTTGTAAACCCCGTCTCCTCAGCCACTTCCCTTACCAAGTCAGCCTTGGTCATTGCTGAACCTCCTTTTTAGGTGTTAACCGCAGATGCTCAGTCTCTGCTTTTACCGAGCGAACAAGGGGTAACTCCGGAGGAGCCTGCCCCCAACGAAAATCGTGTTCCCACAAAGGCAATAATATCTTACCTCCCCTCTGGTCTTTAATCAGGCGAGAGGCTTTTAGAACCTTGGGTTCTGTAAGAGCTAAGATTCAAGAACTCATGGGGAGATACAGGGAAACCTCATTGAAACCTGTATTGTAAGCTGGGGGTTCTGTAATTCCCCTCCGGTCCCCAGAGTTTGAGCTTGCTGAAAAGGAGATCAAGGATTCCCGGCCTCCTTCTCCTTAACTTAACCGTCTTCGGCTCTCCCCTTATTCCACACATCCTGGCCACTAGAAGGATAGCATCGTGGTAATCTCCTAACCGGTCCACCAACCCTATCTTCTTGGCCTGGTTCCCCGTGAATATCCTTCCATCAGCTATCCTTCTTACCTTAGTCTCATTCAGGTTTCTTCCCTGACAGATGGCCCCGATAAACTGATTGTAGGCATCATCTATCACGGATTGCAGGAGCTTCCTCTCCTCCGGAGTTAACTTTCGGGAGGGGGAGCCAATATCTTTATACTTACCACTTTTCACAACTTCAAATCTCAATCCGATCTTCTTTAATAGCTCTTGAGCATTGGGGAACTCGTAAATAACCCCGATGCTGCCTGTAATGGATCCGGGGTTGGCTACTATGGAATCTGTCGCACAGGCAATATAGTAACCTCCTGATGCAGCCACAGAACCGAAGGAAGCTACCAACCCTTTCCCAGCCTCCTTGAACTTTTGCAGCTCCTCGTAAATCTCCTGGGCTGCGGCCACCCCTCCCCCTGGGCTGTTAATCCTTAAGACCATTCCAAGAACAGAGTCGTCCTTTTTGTAAGACCTAATCTGTTTCACAATAAGCTGCGGGTTATTGATGACTCCATTTACCTCAACCAGGGCTATCTTCTTCCCCCAGCTTGGCAGGTTGAGGGTTCCCCTCTGACCGGCAAGCCCAATCAACATCAAGAGGAATAGGGCTCCCACCAACAGGAAGCTTACGCCAATGATGATCCCTGCTGCCCAATCGCCCTTTTTTGCCATCTTCCTCCTTGGTTACAGGGTTTTGTCCATTTGCACAAAAATCTGGAGTTTCTCCCCTGGGTAGATCCTCTGTCTGGGGTGGAGGTCATTCCAACGGCAGAGATCCTTCACCTCTACCCCAAATCCGCGGGCAATATCCCAAAGGGTATCCCCGGTGCGTACAACATAAATCAACTTTTCCTTGCCCTTTCCGTCACTTTCCTCCAAGTTAGAGGATAAGCGCCGGAAACCCGGCTCTACCCAGATACCAAGCTCCTGTCCGGGATAGATAAACCTACCCTTCTGTAACCCGTTCCATTTCCTCAAGTCCCCGCTCTTCACCCCAAACTCTGCGGCAATTTGGCTCAATGTATTCCCCTTCTTTACCTTATAGACAATCTTCTTGCCCTGCTGGGAGGGAGTGGGAACACCCTTTTTCGTATGGGTTACACGAGAGCTGCGGGATGGGGGAACTGGGATGAGCAGGTAATCCCCGGCGATGATCCGATGTCTGTTCTTCAAGGAATTGGCATCGACAATCGCCCAGACAGAAGTATGATATTCTTCAGCTATTTGGGAAAGGGTCTCCCCTCTTTTGACCCTGTGTCTGTCCCAGACAACCTTCTTCTTTGCAGGAAGCCGCGAATAGTTGGCCTCAAACATCCCTTTCCTGCCAGCGGGAATCCGCAGCGCATATCTCTTGATCCGCGGGGGAGTACACCAACGGGAAAGCTCAGGATTTAACTCCTTAATCCTTTTATAGGTGGTCCCCGCACATTTTGCCGCTACCCGCAAGTCAGTTGATCCATCCACCCAGACGAGATCCCAGGAAAGGGGCTTGTCTACCTTTATGTTGAAACCATATATCTCTGGGTCTTTGGCGATTATAGTAGCTGCCATATAGGAGGGGGCATAATTTCTGGTCTGCCTGGGAAGGGGCAATGACCAGAAGTCCCTCGTCTTAAATTTACGGATAGCCCGGTGGACCCTCCCCTTTCCGCAGTTGTAGGCCGCAATGGCTAAAGGCCAGGATTTAAACTCCTGATAGAGCTCCGAAAGATAAGCGGCCGCAGCCCTGGTTGACTTCTCTGGATCCCTTCTCTCGTCCATCCACCAGTTTCTCTGCAAGCCAAAGAGTCGGCCAGTTGAATAGATAAACTGCCAGGGCCCCACAGCACGGGCCCAGGAGTAAGCATAGGGGTTGAATCCACTTTCTATGAGGGCAAGGTACACCAAATCCTGTGGCAACCCTGCCTCCTTAAGGATCTCCCTCATCATAGAGACATATTTCCCGGATCTCTTCAACCAGGCAACAAAGGGTTTCCGACCAGTGGTTTGGTAGAAATGGATACACCTTTTCACCTCTTCATTCCAGCAAACGGGAAAATCGTAACGAGTGGGGTCAAATAGCGGGAAGTAGAGAGATTCTATCTCCTTATGGGAGATCTTCATCTCCTGGAGCCGTTCCATCACTGCAGAGACGGAAATCCCAGGGGGCAACTCCTCAATGGAGGCTAAGGCCCGCCGGTAATCGCTGGAGATCTGATTGAGAAGAAGGTCAAACTGGCCCACCAATTGGGGGTGCTCCTCATCCAAATCCAGATCAACTAAGATCTCTATGGCTTTTTCAAAGTGCTCTTGTGCCTTGTCCCACTTCCGTTCGCCAATCGCCCTCACCCCCAAAGCATAAAGCCCTCTTGCCCTCTGCAGTTCCCCTTGAGCAAACTCATCCTCCCCTAATTTAACTTGCGGAAGAGGTGGAGGAGGGAGTTTCTCCTCTTTGATGCTCCGCTGCGGGAGCGAGAAACAGCCGATAAACAGAAAAAAGAGAGGCAATAAAGGGGGAAGTTTTTTGAGACTCACTTTTCCCTCCCGGCAAAAGTTCAAAATACTATATCCATTTTCCCTTGTCAACCCTTTTTTGGGGTTTCAATGCGAAAGTCTCTTTAGAGAAACCCCTTGGGTTGATCCGAATATGGCCCACGCTTAACCAAGACCTATCTACCTGTTGTTGATAATGCAAATTTTATGCCAACCTATATTTTGGGAGGAAGGACAGAGATAGCCAGCTTTTAAAGGGTATTTAGGTGGATGATCAAGGATGTCCACCTCACCGGCGAGGAGAGCCCTTGCTATTCAAACAGGGTAATCTGGTCTAAATATGGTCAATTGGAATGGCGCTTAGAGGAATGATAAGCCAGTTTGAGGCTTAGTTGGGGGGATGGTTCCCTCCTGAGCTTCAGCCAGAGGAGAAGGAGAAATCCGGCCAAGCAGATGGAAAGGGAGATGCAGGCACAAAACCCAGCCCATAGACCACTAAGGCCTTCGTAAAGGATAAATTTGATCAGGAAGGAGAAGGTTGCAAAAATGTTCCAAATCATCTGAAATAAATTGGTGGAGCTGACGGGGATCGAACCCGTGACCTCTTGTCTGCCAGACAAGCGCTCATCCCAGCTGAGCTACAGCCCCACCGCGTTAAACCCTAAAATAATTCGTGCAACGGTGAATGTCAAGGATTTTTTCCGGCCTCCACCAATTCATAACATAAGAGCCAATATTAGCCGGCTTCGAAAGGCAACTCTTAAAATTTGAGGCAATAGTTTGCAGCCAGCAATTGTAAATTGAAAATATCAGAATGCCCAGTTCTGTAAACGGGGATGAATGACATCCTTATAGTTTCCTCTCCCCTGGTGGGAGAGGGTCAGGGTCAGGGGGGAATCGGAGATAATTCTCACTCTCTCCTTAGTCCTCCCCCATCAAGGGGGAGGGAAGTGTCGTGAATGCCTGCTCTGTGGGTGGGAAGATTCACTTTTACCCTTTGCATTTTTCAATTTCAAATTCGGAGCTTCGCCCAGTTTAAGTTGCCTTACCTTGACGGTTTGCCCCTCCCGGGCCGGGAAGGCGAAGCTTCGCTGGTGCCTTAAATATCGCACAGTTGCGCGATCAGATCCCCTGATCTGACCATAGTATCCCCCAAAGATAAATGTCTGACCTCACAAGCCATCTACATAATGCTAAACACTGAAACCGAGTTTCTCCGCTAATCCGTTCAAGTGTCGTTGGCGGTTTCTCGTCCCTTTCGCCCGGATTCTCCCCTTCCATAGAGGATAAAAATCCTCTTGAACCCCCCTTAAATCCGGCTGCAACCCCCATTGATCCGCCAGATCCAAAAGTTTATCTATCCTCTTAATCTCCCTGAGGGAGAGGTTCTGAACCAAGTTCTTCACCCTGGCAGAGAGGGGCTCGGAGAAAAGGGGCTCTAATCTTCCCTGGGGTGGGAGATAGCCAAAATTCTCCATATCAGAATGGAGCTGAACAATCCGCCGGAAGTTTTTCTCAAAATCCCCCCTCATCCCCTCTATTCCCTTTTCCAAGCGCAGGATGAGCAAAAAGGAAGCCAATTGCCTAAAGATCTGAGGAACTCCCCCCCCATTTTCCTGCAGGTTTTTAATCAAACCAAGGTTTCTCTTATATATCCGGCGCAGGCTCCGATTGACCTCTTTTAACGCCTCCTCCTGCAGATAACCTAAGATTTCCTCCCTCCACTCCGCAGAAAGGTCCTGAGGGGTGCAGCTCTTCCAGCCCATTTCTCCCTTAACCTGAGAGATAAGCTGCTCAGGGTCAGGGGTTTGTGGCCAATCCGCTTCATTCGATCTCTTAATCCAGCAGTCAAGTCTTCCCTCTCTTTGAAAATGGGTTAGATAGAGAAAACTCTCCTCCTCCCTGGTTAAGAGGCTCTCTAAATTTGCCTTTCCCCAGGCAAATTTTTCCCGCCCCAGCCTTTTAGTCCGACCCCCTCTATCCGCTATTTGATAGGAGGAAATTTTTATTTCCTTCCTCTTTTCCCAGCGAAAGGGGAGCCTGAGGGCATAATTAGCCATAACAACTTGAGGAGGGACGGCAATTGGTTTCACCTGCTTGAGGTAGATCTTCTCCCCATCCTCGTACTTCTCGAGGTTGCTCTTTGCCTTTCGCAGAAATTGAAGCAGAGTCTTCTCCAGATCTTTCTGGGTGAGATCTTTGGCCAATTCAACGGCGCGAGCAGCATATTTTAGTATCTGCACCGACTCCAATCCAGATATATCGGCAAAGAACCAGCCACAACTGGTGAACATCAACATGGCATTTCTTTGTATCTCTAACAGTTTAAGACACCTGATTTTTTCATCTTTATTTAAAGGATAGGTTTGAATTTTTTTAAAAAATTTATTTACATTTTTGGGGCTTCTATCCAGGATAACCTTGATATATTCATCCCTTGCTTGCCAAACATCCCTCAAGTATTTTCCCCCTTCCCTTTCGTAGATGGCGGCCAATTTGTCCCTTAACCAGTCCAACCCCTCCCTCAAGGATTTCCTCCAACCCTGATTCCAGTGGGGTTGCCCCCCCGTGGAGCAGCCACAATCCTCCTTCCATCTCCCTACCCCGTGGCTGCAGCTCCAGGAGCTCCCCTCTCCCCGGGGCCCTTCATCGATCTCTACCTCCCATTGGGGAGGGTTCTCCTCAACAAATTGCCCTAAATTCGTTACCCTCAAACCCTTTTGGGCAACCTCCCTGCTTAGGATATAGGCTAAGGCCATCTCTCCAAATGGTTTGTGGTGGCCGAATGTCTCCCCATCTGTGGCCACAAGGATAAGTTGTTTTCCCTTATCCCTGGGCCTGAGGGCTTCCCTCAGCCTCTGGGCAAGGAGCTCGCCATTCTTTAAGAAGTCTCCAAAGCTTATCTCATAGGAGATGGGACCATTATAGAAAAAGATGTCAATGTGCTGCCCCTTGAGGAAACATCTGTAGACCTTGGTAGTATCTAAGGATTCAGAGGTCACCCTTCTCCACCTCATTCCCCCAATCCTTCTTACCCTTTTGGCTTGATGGGGAGCCAGAATGGTGAACTTAATCCCATTTTCCGCCAAGACGGATAATGTCTCTTCATCTACCGCCGTTTCCGGGAGCCACATCCCCTCCGGTTCCCTGCCAAACCTAAATTTGAAATCCTCAATCCCCCATCTCACCTGGGTCCACTTATCCCTGTAGATAGCTAAGGGCATAATCAGGTGATTGTAGACCTGGGCCAGGGCGTTTTCATGCCCGGAGCGGAGGGCAATGCTCCTCCGGTCTGCCTCTAATATCCTAAGATAGGTTACGGGGTCATTATCCTCAAGCCAGCTTAACAAGGTGGGGCCAAAGTTGAAACTCATCAGGGAGTAGTTGTTGACTATATCCAAGATCTTTCCCTCTCCATCCACTATGCGTGCCGCGGAGTTCGGCCGGTAACACTGGTGCGAGATCCTCTGATTCCAATTATGATAGGGGAAAGCGGTTTTCTCCCTCTCCACCATCTCTGTCCAGGGGTTTTCCCGTGGGGGTTGGTAAAAATGTCCGTGGACCACCAAATAAGGGCCCTTTCCCCTTTTACCCATAGCCATCGCCGTGAATAATACCCTCTCATCCCCCTAAGGTCAAGGGGATTTTCGGTGGGGTGAGAATCTTTTTGACATCTCCCCTATCTTTTGCTATTATCCTCTCATTAGATAGCAGGAACAGGCAACGAACAAAAGATACCACTAAGGGCAATAAATAGATTACATGTCATTGCGAGCGCAGCGAAGCAATCCCAATAATGTGTAAACTATATAGTGTCTGTCCGGAAATACCCATATTTCCTGTCATTCCGGCAATCTTTAAGCCGGAATCTACTTGAATTCAGCAATGGATTCCCGCTAACGGCGTGCGGGAATGACAAATTCAGACAGAAACTATATAATGTGTCCTAAGTAATAATACATCAGGAGGCTGTAATGAAGAGGATTGGCGTCTTAACCAGTGGCGGAGATGCCCCGGGGATGAACGCTTGCCTGCGGGCAGTGGTAAGAATGGCTTTATATAACGATCTGGATGTGATGGGGATAAGGAGGGGATATGCCGGCCTGATTGCCGGTGAGCTTTTCCCTATGACGATGAGATCGGTCTCTAACATTATCCAACGGGGAGGGACAATACTGGAAACGGCACGTTCTCAGGAGTTCACCACTAAGGAGGGAAGAAAGATGGCTGCCCTGAAATTGGGTGAGGCCAATGTTGAGGGTCTGATAGTGATTGGAGGGGATGGTAGCTTTCGCGGGGCACATGACCTCTTTGTGGAGTGGTATACGCCGGCAATTGGCGTTCCGGCCACCATTGACAATGATATCTATGGCAGTGACTATACCATAGGGTATGATACCGCGGTGAACACTGCCCTGGAATCCATAGACAGGATCAGAGATACGGCAGCCGCCCATGAAAGGATATTCCTGGTAGAGGTGATGGGTAGGAAAGCCGGTTTTATTGCCTTGGAAGTGGGAATAGGTGGGGGAGCAGAGGAAATCCTGATTCCGGAGGTCAAAACAGACCTACCTGCTATCTGTAAAAGGTTAACTGAGGGTAAGAAAAAGGGGAAAACAAGTGCTATTGTGGTGGTGGCAGAGGGGGATGAAGCTGGTGGGGCTTTCCAGATTGCTAAGGAGATCAAATCTTCTATAGGCGTGGGTTTTAGGGTGGTAGTCTTGGGCCATATACAAAGAGGCGGTAGGCCCACTGCCAGAGATAGGGTCTTGGCCAGCAGGTTAGGAGCAGCGGCGGTAGAGGCCTTGACCAAAGGGGAGAAGGACAAGATGGTAGGGGAGGTAAATGGGAGGGTAGTCCTTACCCCTTTAAATGAATCCTGGGAGAAGAAGAAAAGGCTGGATAAAGGTCTCTATAATCTGGCCTCAATTTTGGCCAAATAGTTTATGGGCCTCTGGCTGAGGTAAAAGGGGCCCATGGACAAGTGGCCTGAGTAATAAATGGAGGTGGGAATGTCAGGCCCCTTTTCTGGTTGCAATTGGCTTTGGTTTTTTGGCCCCTACTCTTCGCCTTGCCGTTAACCGAGGGGGTAATCGTCAAAAGGGGAAGGTATTCCCGAGGAGAATAGCCGGATTATGCTTTAAGCAAAGAAAATTGTTGAAAAGTTAAAGGCTTTGTTTCCCGGCCACTGCCTTGTATTTACCACCTGATCTGACCATAAAGCCATTGTCAACCAGCTCCCTTCTGATGGTGCAGAAATCGTCGTAATACCGCAAAATAATCTCATTCACATCGCTTTCACTATAGACCCTGTTACGGGAGAAATCCTGCCAAATCCTTTCCAATACATACAACCTCTTCTTTCTCTTAGCTGGAAGGCTAACTAACTTCCCGTTTTTGAAAAATGTCTGAATGGTCTTCGCCCTCTCATCTTTGGCAAGCAGCCTATTGCCTTTGCTTTGTAGCCACTCCCAGAACTTTTCCTCCTCAATCCTCCAGTCCTTTCCTAACTTGTAGCCTTCAATCTCGCCGCTTTGTAGTTTCCGCAGGATAACTTGATGGTTCATCCTCAGGATATTGGCTATCTCGCCTGCAGTCAGCAGCTTCAAATCCTTTGCCCTCTGTTTTGAAGTCATACATCCCGCCTTTTTTTAAAAAAAAGTAATCAATACGATCTCGTATGTCAAGGATTTTGTGGTATTTTGTTGTATTTTTTTGCAGTTCACCCCCTTTTACACAAATTGTTCATTAAACACCGAAATACTATTGGGGTCACTAAAAAGATTACATGTCATTGCGAGCGCAGCGAAGCAATCTAAACCTTCGAACGGGGGTTTAGACTATGAGATTGCTTCGTCGCTACGCTCCTCGCAATGACAATTGGAATGCCTATGTGTTGACTATAATGTAACCTGAGTAATAACAGAAAACTGGGGGGATTCGCTTAAAAACCTCCCGACAAATCAGGTTTATAATTTCCTGATATTTCGGTGGTTTCGGTGTCACTTGGTGTTTTCACCTATTGTCTGAGATAAAACTTCTTGAAAAACTCTGAGCAATTGCTTATCTTAAGGAACAACTCAGCAAAGGAGATGAAAATGGAATTGTTTAGGACGAAAAGATTGGTTGGTTTCCTATTTGTTGCTTTGTCCTTTTTTCTTTTGGGAGAAGCACAAGGAGGATGGTTCTCACCCCAGGGCATCACCTCCCCTGAGAAACCAAGGGTGTCTTTGGTCAGATCTGACCCCACGGCCATCAGTTTGGAGATAGATGTAAAAGGGTTGAGCTATGAAGTTGTCTCCACCAAGGGCGGAAAATTCAGCGAAATCTCCTTTCCTGGATATGGCTTCAACAGAGAGGTCGGCAGACCTAAACTTCCCGTTATCAGGGAACTTGTGGAGATCCCTTATGGGGCTACCCCTTCCCTGCAGATAGTCTCTTCTTCCATAAAGGAATATAGATTAACTGATCTGGGGTTGGAATATCCCATTCTCCCGTCTCAGCCTTCCAGGCGAAAGGACATCGATACGCCAAGCAAGTTTTCCATCGATAATTCCTTCTATTCCCAAGACGTCTTTTCCCCTGAGAAGCCTGTGAGGATAGGCCCAGAAGGGGTGATAAGGGGACACAGATTTATCACCCTGGAGGTTTTCCCCCTAATCTATAATCCCGGGAAAGCACAGGTGAAGCTAATTACTCAGCTTAAACTGCAAATTAACCTCCTGGGATCAGATATTTCCTCTACAGAGGCCAATTTGAAAAGACTCTACTCACCCTCCTGGGAGAAACTGGTCCAAAACAGTTTCATAAATTATGGCACCTATGAAGGCTTCTTCCCGAAAACATCTCCAAAGGGCTACCTGATCATTACTGCCGATGATTTCTGGGAAGAGATTCAGCCCTTAAAAGAGTGGATTGGTAAGAGGGGCTTCTCAACTGTTATGGTGAGGACATCGGAGATAGGCTCGGATACGGCAAGCATAAGAACATTTATCAGCAATGCTTATTACAATTGGGAAAATCCTCCCGCTTATGTCCTCCTGGTGGGGGAAGGGGATACGTCTGGAGTGGCATCCGCCTATATTCAGCCCTATTCCGGCAGATACCCCTTAGAGGGACACACGGCAAAAGCCACGGATCTTTATTATTCCACGGTGGATGGCTCCGATCTCTTCCCCGACATCGGCATTGGCCGTTTATCGGTAAAGATTTCCAATGAAGCCGGGAATATCGTGGACAAGATACTTAGTTTTGAGAAGCTGGAAAATCTTCAAACGGATTGGCTTTCCCGGGCCACGTTCATTGCCTCAAGTGAAAATCATAACCTTACGGAGGGAACTCACAATGAGATGGCCCTCACCTATTTTGAGCCTTTGGGAGTCCTTTCCACGAGGGTCTATTCCCACTTTGGGGGATCGACAAGCAACATAGACTCCGCTCTCAATTGGGGGCAGGTCTGGGTCAACTATTCCGGGCATGGAAGCGTAACTACCTGGCAAGATCCGGGGTATGGTGGCTCCAATATAACAAGCCTAACCAACCAGGGGATGTATCCCTTTGTGATCAGCAATGCCTGCCTAACAGGAACCTACAACTCTTCGGTTTGCTTCGGTGAAAAATGGTTAAGGGCCAAGGATAAGGGAGGAGTGGGCTTCTGGGGAGCTTCCAATTACACCTACTGGGACGAGGACGATGTTTTGGAGAGAGGGCTTTATCTATCAGGCTTTGGTGGAGGTCTGCATACCCTCTCGGGGATGACCAATGGAGCGAAATTGAAGATCTTCCAGTATTATGGGCTGGCAGCAAATGTCAAATACTACTTTGAGGTCTATAACCTCTTGGGGGAACCATCCTTGGACCTTTTTATTGGAGCTCCTGGTACCTTTGTAGTTTCATACAACGACACCCTTCCTCTCCTTGTCCAGACAATGGAGATGGCTGTAGACCAGGACAGCGCCTTAGTAACCCTCTACAAAGATGGTATAACTTACGGGGTAGCTTATTCCCAAGGGGGCTATGCCAATGTGGGAATTTATCCCCAAATCTCCTCTCCAGGAACCCTCTATGTGACGGTTACCAAACACAACTTTAAGCCCTATATCGGGATGGTAGAGGTTATCTCCCCCGCAATATCAACTGTTAGCCCGGACTCCATCCCCATAAACACCTCTACTCAGGTGGAAGTTAAGGTTTTGGACGAGGGAACGGCTCAACCCATACCGGATGTGGAGGTTACCATTTCGGGTTGGGGAATTTCCCTTGTGGATACCACTAATAGCCTGGGGGAAGCATCCCTTATGGTTTACCCTCCCTATGGGGAGGTTCTTATGGTCAAGGGCAGGAAGATAGGGGATGCTTATGATCTGCTTGCAGATTCGATTATAATCATAGGTGGTTTAACTCTTACTTCACCCTCCATCTCTGCCTTTGTCCCCTCTATCTGGCTGATTAATGCCTTGACTCCAGATATTGCCGGGGAGATCCAGGCTCAGGTATGGAACCCAGGCTTTTCCCTCTTTGCCAGGGGATGTGGGGTGAATACAAGCGTCTATACTTCGGGCTATGCCACAGAGGTGGAGGTTCTCCCTGATACCGTAGGGAGTCTCAAGTGTGCGATCGCCAAGTCCGGCTTTAAGATTTATCAAAAGGACATCCCAGTGACCGAAGTGTATGGGTGGCTATCGGGTGTTGTGTACGACAGTCTCAGCCAAGACTCCCTGAGCGGGGTGCAAATCCTGGGATTCCCCGGAGGAGCTGATACATCCTCGGTTTCTCCCCTTTTCAAACTGGATACCGATGGCAGGGGTAGGTTTCAAGTAGAAGAGAAACTCCCCGTTGGGGTATATGATCTCTACCTGGAAATGTTTGGATACAGTCCAAAGAAAACAGCTATCCTTTTAAGGCATAATGTAAACGACATCGCCTTATGCTTGAATTCTGCTTCTCAAGGAAAGGTTGAGGGGGTAGTCTATGATTCTTCCACTGGTGAACCGCTGAACGCCACTGTCCGCGTCTTTACCAGAGAGGAAAGACCACAACTTTACGCTACCATCCAAACGGACTCCACACAGGGGGGGAGCTTCTCTGTAAAACTTCCCTACTTCGGCTATACTTTTAAAGTCAGTTCCTGGCTGCATCTTCCTCGGACAACAACTGTTTCGTTTGGGGAGGATAGCCTGAAAGAGGATTTTGGGATGCTCCCATTTGCAGATAGCATTCTGGTAATTGACGATGAAACAGGGAAGCAGGGGCTTGTAAATGTCAGGGGGGGCGCGACAAACAAAAAATGGGAGAAGACAAAGGCAAAGGGAGCAGCGCAGACTATCGTCCAATATTTACGGGAGCTGAACCTCAATGCCAAATTGGAACCATCCTCTTCTACAAATCCGTCCAATTGGAGTAATTATCCTTTCATCATTTGGAGCGATGGACAGGATCAAAGCCCCGTGGTAATCTCATCTTATCGGGATGCCTTGGAAAGCTATGTGGCAAGCGGGGGCAAACTGCTTATTGAAGGGGGAGAGCTGGGCTATGACTCTTGCGTGGATCCGAAATATCCCTCCTTTGCCCAAAGTGTCCTCCATATAACGGGATGGGAAGGAGACGAAGCGGGGGATTTAAACCAGGTTGGCTCCTTCAGCGATCATCCCATTGCCAATTATCCCAACAGGCTGCCTTCTACCCTGGGGATAACCTTTGATCCCTTTGACTGGGGGGACCAGGATGCATCGGTCCCCGCTGGGGATGCCTTTGTGGTCTATCAGTGCAATGATGGTGATGCTGGTGTCTTGGTCTATGATCCCACCCCAGATCCGCAAGGTGGGCAGATAGTCTTCTATAGCTTCAACTTCCTTGCCCTTACGGATAGCTTGCAGCGAAAGGACCTCTTGGAAAACACCTGTTTCTATCTTTTGGCAAAGGAAGGGGAACCCCAAGGTATGATCCGCGGAATGGTTGATTTGAGGGGTAGACCCAATGATGGAGGGGCTGTAGTAACCCTAACTTCGGGAGCGTTTTCTGCAGCAGATACCACCTCTGCTGATGGCAATTGGCATCTGGATGGGCTCTACCAAGGAAGCTATACCCTGCGGGCCTCAAAGGAAGGGTATGAGGATACCCTTATATCTGAGGTAACCATATCTTATGAGGAAACGACGAGCATAGACCTTGTTCTTTATCCAAGGGTCTATATCTATTTCTCCGATTTTGACTCAGACAGCGGAGCACTCTTCCCCTCTGGCAATTGGCAATGGGGAAAGCCCCAATATGGCCCGAGCGGGGCCCACAGCGACTCTAACCTCTGGGCAACATCCTTAGATGGTTCCTACTCTAATAACTCCAATTCTATCCTTGATTCCCCTAAGCTACCCATCCCCAACTCCTCTAAGGCAACCTTGGAGTTCTGGCACTGGTATGACTGCCAGGATGCGGATGGTGGTAATCTGAAGATCTCGGTAAACGGGGGAGATTGGCAGATCATCGATCCCGAAGATCCTTATCCTCAGGGTTGGGTTCCTTTAGACAACTCTGGCATACCGGGACAACGGTGCTATACAGGTAACCATAGCTTCTGGGAGAAGGCCAAAGTTGACCTCTCACCCTATTTAGGAGAGGGCGATACGGCGGTTATCAGGTGGCAGTTTGGCTCAAATGGCTCAGGCACCAGGGCAGGTTGGTATATTGATGATGTAAAAGTATCCTATGTAGACTATTCAGTGGGGGTAAAAAGTGAGGTCAGCGGGAGGAAGCTCCCGACCTTTTTTACCCTCTTTCAGAACTACCCCAACCCCTTTAATTCCACCACCCTCATCCGCTACGCCATCCCGGCTGTCAGCGATGCCGTTCCGAGCACAGGTCAGCGATCAGCGGTCAGCCTGGAAATCTACAACATCCTTGGGCAGAAGGTAGTCACATTGGTGGATGGGAAACAAACCCCAGGATATAAGGCAGTTACATGGAATACCAAAGGGTTAGCAAGCGGCATCTACTTCTGTCGGCTCAGGGCCGGGGATTTTCAAGGGGTACGTAAACTTCTCCTCATAAAATAGTCGAAGCTTTGGAACACAAATGGCACGAATAAACGAATCCACAGGAATAGACGAGCCGTCAGGTGCCCTCACCTGACGGCGATTAAGGGAGAGTGGCAGAATCGGGGTTCTGCCACCTCGGTGTTAAAAGCTGAGTGCTGAAGGCTGAACGCTGAAAGCCGAGTCAATTAGAATTCGTGCCATTTGTCTATTCGTGGAATTCGTGTTCAAGCTTTTATAAAAGAAGGGAGGAAACAAATGGAGGGAGAGGAAAGACTCCCCAGGGAGGCATATCCTTGGGCATTGATCATCCTCAGGTGGATAATCTGTGGTTCCATTTTCGCCCTGGGATTTTATATCTTCAACAGATTAAACCAGATGGCAGCAATTGTCTACTCCATCTATGCCGTTTTTGGTGTTTTAGTTATTCTTCCTCTCTCCAGGTGCCGAAATTGTTATTGGTATGGGAAAAGGTGCCAGATAGGATGGGGAAAGGTCGCTGCCTTTCTCTTCCCCCGGGGTAAAGAGAAGGATTTTGCCTTTAGCCTTCACTTTGCCTTGCTTTTAACTCTCATCTGGGTACTACCCTCTCTCTTAGCCCTTTTCAAATTACTTACCCAGAGGAACCTCCACTGGCTGATCATCTTTGGGCTATCCCTATTCCTCCCACTTTTAAAAAGATGGACCCGCAAGGGCTTTGCCTGTCGCCGATGTCCTCACAGACAACTCTGCAATGGCTAAATTTTTGTCACATCCTTTTCACTTCGCTCCATAATTTTGGAGTGCTGTGACTTCTGTCACAGCATGCGTCAACAGGAATTGACGTACTCCATAGCCCCCACCCTCTCGGAACAACGGAGGAGAGCGGACAGGCCTGAAGGTTTATCCCTACAAGAGATGCATAAATCGCCAAAGTTCAAATCTTGTGGTATTTCCGTATCGGTTCAGGCTAAATGCCTCTGAACGGAATCGAGCAGTACCAGAGAAGATAATCCTCCCCACCGTAGTTAACCTTAGGGGAATCCTTTAGCTCCCTTAGATTGTCCCACCCTGAGCCGTTGTATCTGCGGAAAAGGAAAGTAATCCCGGATTTAATGGAGATAAAAACCTCAGCCAGGTCCTTTCTCCCCTCTCCGTGGCCAGCCATCAGCCACCTTATACACTCCTCCTCGGTCTCTCCAAACTTAACCAGATAGGGGCCATCAACCTCTTCCTGAGATTCACTTTCTCTGTGTAACCTACCAGTATGATAAACCTCCTTTGACTTCCATCTCTGGCCTGTCCTCACCCGCAAAGGGAAGCTAATTTCGGTTTCCTCAACCTTTCCCTTTCCCTCGTTGTCTTTGCTTACAAAGAGAAGGGTATCTACTTTCTCCCCCTTGACCGCATGATACCACCAGGATTCATCTGACCTCTCCCCTTTTGGGTTGTAACCCCTTATCCAGAGCTCAAAGGTTTCCTCTCCATTAACCAGCATCGGTCCCCCCACCTGGCAGAGGCTAACCTGGCTCAGCTCCTTTGAGGGATAGTCATAATCGCACCAGATATATTCGTCCCCATACTGGAATCTGTTCATAAAGGAAGGATCACCTTTGATGAGAAGCTCTATCTCCCTCTCTGGGGGTTTTTCTACCTCTATCTGAGGCAACCTCTGAGGAACCTTCTCAATAACCTCTGCAAAATTTAACATTTCTCTACCTCCTTGGAATTAAGATTCTTCTTCTAACTACCTTCCTTCGAACCATACGGCCAAAGCCATAGGAAGCTAAAGTTCTCCCTATCCGAGAAAATGTATACAAACCCTTCATCCTCTGGGCCAACTCTATTTTAGCCATTACCTCGGAGGTAAAATTCCCATCCAGTTTATGAACCTTTAATTCTCTAAGTCTCTTCATTTAATATACCTTTCAACTTCTTTAATCCCCTGTCTATCCTTGACTTCACCGTCCCTGTGGGTATCCCCAATAACTCAGCAATCTCCCTCTGTTTGTATCCCTGAATGTAGAAGAAGTCCATAACCAACCTTTGTTCAGGGGGCAGGCGGGAAAGGGCCTCAAGGAGCTCCATCTTTTGGGGTATTTTAGGCTGATGGCAATCCACCCAATACCCAATTACCTCTCTTTCCCTCCTTTGCCTCCTTACTCGGTCGATATGCAGATTTCTGCCTATGCGACAGAGATAAGTGTAGAGGCTTGAGCGAAAGCCAAAATTTTCCAGGGTGAGAAAAAGCTTGAAAAAGGAGTCCTGAGCTAAATCTCTTGCTTCTTCCATCTGGGCCCCCAAGGAGAGGAGATATCTGAAGAGCGGATCTTTATATCGGTTCACAATCTCTGCGAACGCCTCTTTATCTCCCGTTAAAACAGCCTCTATAATCATTTTGTCAGATCTCATTTGCCTCTCTCATAAGAATAGACGATTACCAAGGCCGAATGGTTCCCCCGAGAAGAACTTAATGTCCTGCGGGTGGACTCTGTGGGACGCAGATTAACGCAGATCCTCTGGATTTTCTGTGCTGGTAGGCCCCTTGCCCTGACGGAGTTCTGTAGGGAGAAACCTTATGCCTGTCCGCTTTCCTCTGTCCTTGCAATAAAAACTTTCGGCGACCTGAGATGTTACCTACGAATTTATGAATGGATGGGGTAAAGGGTGGGAGAAAATCTTCGTAAGGATCGGATTTATCCGACCGTCTTGCGGGTTCGATGAATCGAACCCCTACACTGAACTTAGCTCGCTTCAGACGGACTCTATGGGACGCAGATTAACGCACATCCTTTGCGGCGAGCCGTCAGAGGAGGGCAACTGACGGCTCAGGAAGACCCTGCGCTAAAGCGTGGTAGAATATCCCTTGTATACTTTACACGGGTATAATCTGCGTTTTCTAACCGCAAAGTTCGCGAAGAAGACGCAAGACCCACAGAGTAAAATCCTTTGCGATCTCTGCGTTCTTTGCGGTTAAAAGAAATCCCGAAAATGCTTAAGCTATGACCGTTCGGAGTATATATCTGAGGAAGCCAAGAACGGAGCTGGTTTAATCTGCGAACCTGTGAAGGCCATAGCCTCTGGCTATCTCCAGAGCCTTCTGATACTCTTCCTTTGTTATCCGGCGGTTGAGCTGAGGGTTCTCCGTGGCCTTATAACAGGGACGGTATTGGTCCATAATGTTTACATAGGTGTTAACCGAAACCTCTTGGGCGATAAACCTCATCGCCTCCTGGGTTCCGGCAACTCCATTGGGAAGGACAAGGTGCCTGAGAAGGAGCCCCCTTTGGGCTATCCCTTCCCCATCAACCTCTAAGTCACCCACCTGGCGATGCATTTCCCTGATCGCCTTCTGGGCCACAGGATAATAGTCTGCAGCATGGGAGAGCTCTTCCCCCACCCCAGGATCTGTGAACTTCAAATCGGGCATATAGATGTCCACCAACCCATCCAGAAGCTCCAGGGCCTCCAGTGACTCGTAGCCGCCACAATTGTAAACTATGGGCAGCTCCAGCCCCTTCGAATAAGCAATTCCCAAAGCTTTAATAATGTGAGGAAGAAAATGTGTGGGGGTAACCAGGTTTATGTTGTGACAGCCAATGTATTGGAGATAGAGCATCTCCTCAGCGAGCTTGGCAGCGGAAACCTCCTTCCCCTGGTTAAGATGGCTAATCTGGTAGTTTTGGCAGAAACTACACCTTAGGCCACAACCGGCGAAGAAGATCGTCCCAGACCCATGTCTGCCCACCAACACCTTCTCCTCTCCAAAATGGGGAGCAACACTTGCTATCCGAGCCAACTTTCCCCCGCCACAAACTCCCATTCCACCCTTGAGTCTATTAACCTTACAGTCTCGCGGACAGAGTTTACATTTAGTGAGAAGTTCCTTAGCCTGGTTGGCCCTCTCTTTGGCCAACTTCTTCTTAACCATTTTCCCTGATTAACCTTTCCACCTCATCCCTGGTAGGGATACCCTCCCTTCCTCCAATTTTGGTGCACTTCAAGGCAGCTGCTCCACTGGAGAACTTCAGGGCCTTGGCCAGGTTCCAACCCTGTAGCAGACTGTAGATAAAGGCTCCGTGAAAGACATCCCCGGCTCCGGTGGTGTCGACAACCTTGACCGCAAAAGGAGGTTGATATATGGTTATAGGAGGTGAGTAGCCCAGCGAGCCCCTCTCTCCCAAGTGTGATTACCACAGCCTGATAATGAGGCTGGAAAAGGGCTTGGGCGGCTTTCTTAGGATCGATCAACCCGGTGTAGGCCTGGGCAAACCTCTCTGAGGTTATCAGATAATCAGTTAAGCCGAGGATGGACTCCAACTTTGGCCTTAAGCTACCCAGATCGAGCACCACCCTAATTCCCTCCTCCCTTGCCCACCGGGCCGCCCTTAAGCAGGCTTCAGTTTCCCTTCCATCAAGATGGAGGAACCTGCCGGAGGTGATGTGCTCCCTGTCCAACTCCTGAGGTTTTAGAGCAGAGATGCTCGTCCTGTCCAGAGCTATGGTCTTCTTTCCACTTTTGCCATCAATCCAAATATAGGCCACTGATGTCTCGGCTTTTGGGTCAATGATAAGCTGGGAGGTATTCACTCCCTCTCTTTCCAGCTCCTCTTTCACCAGAACTCCATTGGGATCATTCCCTATTTTGCCCACAAAGGAAACCTTAGCCCCCAGCCTAACCAGGGTAACCATTGCCGTGGGAACTGGCCCTCCTCCATGAATGGAAGTTTGGGTAAATTCGGTCTTCTCATCTAAGGAGGGATATCTGGGAAGAATGCCTGATACATCAAGAGGGGCAATCCCCAGACCAATGACATCAAAATGTAATCTCTGCCCTTCCATTAGTGGCTTCAGTTATTGCCCTTTGGAACTTATCGAGGAAGGATCTCCTCACCGTTACAGTCATCCTCACCCTATCAGAATATTCCTCTTCGATTGACTCAGCCCCAAACTGGCTCAACAACCTTTTAGCCGTATTCGTTTGATCGTAAGGGAACTCCAGAGTTAGGGTCTCGGTTATGTAGGCGGTGATTACCTTTGCCCTCTGAAGGCAAGATAGGGTAGCCTGATGGTAGGCCCTGATGAGACCTCCCACACCCAGTTTTGTCCCGCCAAAATACCGGGTGACTATCAGGGCCAGATCGGTCAGGCCTTGAGAATCGATCGCACTCAGGATGGGTTTCCCGGCAGTTCCAGAGGGTTCTCCGGCATCGCTAAACCGAAAGACCCCTTCCTTTAGCCGGTAAGCATAAGAATTGTGAGTAGCATCTCGGAATTCGTCGGACACCCGTTGAAGAAAGGATTTGGCCTCCCCCTCGGTCCCTACAGGTTTAGCTGTGGCGATAAACCGGGAACCCTTAACCTTTATCTCGCTTTGGGCTAAACCCTTAATGGTAAGATATTCGTCATCCATCCTGAGGCTAAGATAAAGTGGAATAACTTTGAGGGCAAATCAATTCTTGAAAAAACCAAAGAAAAACCTTGACAATCACATTTTAACCTGTTAAAATCTTAATTTCTATACCTGACGAGAGCGAAGAATGAATTTCTGCTTATGGAAAAAGATCCCCCCTCCAAAGGGGCGGCTTGCCAAGGGATTGCCAATCCTGTTTCTGCTCATTGGTCTCCTTTTTTCACCTTCCTCTAACTTGCTGGCTGATCAGGAGGTTGAACACATTATCCAAATGGTAAATGAGCAATACGCTAAGATAAAAACCATCGGAGGGATGATAAGCAGAAACATCCAGGGTGGCGGGAATACTCAGAGCATAAAAGGGAGGTTTTTGATAAAGAGGCCTCATTGCTCCTATGTGGAATTCGCTAACCCCCATCAGATCGTTTGCTCCAATGACTCGCTCTGTTGGGTGGACAATGTAGAGGAGAATGTAGTCCTAAAGTTCCACATTGCCAGGATGAATAGGTTTGAGAGGGAGGCACTGGGCATAGAGGGGCTGATAGGTCTCAATGTGTTTGACCAGCTTAGGGAGGGGTTCAGCTTTTCCCTATTTGATACCCTCAATGGGGATTTGGTTGTCTCCGCAAAGCCGAAATCTGGAGGGGAACTCATCTCTAAGATCTTAATTAAGATAGACCCCAAGAAATGGGTAATTCTGGCTTATGAGATATTCGATTTAGAGGGAAACCTGGTCAGCCAGACAAAATATGAAGATTACTCCCTGTATGGGGACAGTCTCTTATTCCCCAATAGAGTATTGACAAGGTCAATTTATCAGGGGGAAATCCTGGAGGAGACGGACAACTTCTCCCGGGTGAGGTTGAACCAACCCATACCTGATAAAAATTTTGAGTTTATTCCCCCCAAGAAGGCTAAGATTATCACTCCCAAGGGGTGATGGAAAGGAGGTGAAAAGGTGAAGAAATTTATTGTTGCTGGTCTGACTCTGCTTTTTTTAGCCCAATTTAGCTATGCTGCGGCTGTTACTCAGGATCAGGACAAGAAGGGAGGCGTTGGCCCATTTCTAGCGAGCTGCTGTTTGGGGCCCAGGGTTGGCCTGGAGTTGAATGAAGGGCAACAGGTGAGGACTGTAGAATGGGTTAGGTTAGTCTTTAGCCCTGCTGGTCTGGTCTGGTCTGGATCGGAGGGGTGGAAAGCAGCCGGTCCAGGGGGCTGTTTGGCAAATGTCTGTATTGGCCCCCGGGTGGGCAATGAGCTAAAAAAGAGAAAGATCAGGACCAAGGAGTGGTTACTTTTGGTCCCTGTAGTGAACTGGGTCTCCATTGCTATGATTAGCATAGAGGCCTTAAATGGCCAGACAATGACCCAGATTGAGGAAGAGGAGAAGCTTAAGAAGTAGATTAAAATCAACAATTTAACCTGATGATGAGAGAGGTAAGGATGATATTCCTTACCTCTCTCCTTATAGATGAGGACAACGGCCAGCAAAAAGGGAATAATCTCCCTTTGTCTATTGGGGCTCCTCTTATCTCCAGGAGGAGCCAAAGCTATGGGAGCCTTCCCAGGGGACTCCCTAAATGCGCCAAGAGCAAAAGGAACCTCACCTTTTGCCCTCATCCCCTTGGGGGCAATTAGATTTTACCAGAAAGTTCTCTCTCCTCAGTCCGTGCCTGCCTGTAACTTCCACCCCACCTGTTCTCACTTCTCCTTCCAGGCCTTCAAAAGGTATGGGGCTTTAAGAGGTCTTTTGATGACCCCAGATAGGCTGCAAAGGTGCAACTATTGGGCCAGGGGTCATTATCCTTTGGCGAATGATAAAAGACACCTCTATGACCCGGTGGAAAACCACCTCCTTTGGGGGAAACAGAAACCTGAAGTCCCCTCCAAAAAATCCGAGCTAACGGAGCCCCTTCCCCTGGGAAAGCCAAACAGCTATCAACCTGCTGGGATCTGGGGATTTGCGGAGTATCTTTACCGGATGGGAGATTACCGCCGAGCCTACACCGAATATCAAAGGTTTATCTACCTATCCCCTCAGGCTCCTCGAGCCGAGGAGGCAAATTTTAAAATAGGGATCTGTCTACAGAAAGAGGGGAGATACCGCTCGGCTATAGACCACTCCAAAGGATGGGAGAAGATTTATCCGCAAGGGAAACTAATCAAGCAGGTAAAGTTTCACCTGGGATATTCCTATTTCCTCTTGGGCGACTATAAGCGAGCAATTCATATCTTTACGCAGTTAAGGAATGAGGTAAAATCCAAGGATTGGCAGTCGAAGTTGGATTATATGATCGGCTGGTCCTGGTTGAGAAAAAAGGATTGGCATAAAGCTTCTCTCATCTTTAAAAAAATGGCCAATTTCCCTCCCGACCATAGTAGGGCAAACCATTTCTGGGAGATTGCTAACTTAACTCAGAAGGGAGAGAGCCTTCCCCAGAGAAATTCGGCACTGGCTGGCCTTTTTTCATCCCTGCTTCCGGGATCGGGAAGGGCATATTGCCGGAGATTTGGGGATGCATTTTACTCGTTTATGCTAATAGCTGGAACTGCTTACGCCAGCAGATATTATTATCTTCATCACCACCCCTCACAATCATTCATTTTTGGAGCAATGAGCCTCTTTTTCTATTCCGGGGACATCTACGGCTCCATTAAGGGGGCTAAAATATTCAACGATCAGGCACAAAACTGCCTCCAGAACCAAATAGAGGGGAAACTCAAAGAGGTAGATATAGGCAATGAGTAATCCCTTGGCAGCTAAGGCGACTGCTCCGCTAATTTTGCTTCTGCTAATCATAGCTGGGCCTGTGCAGGGGTTGTGTCAGGCTCAATCAGAATCTGAGGTCTACTCCTCTGCTCAGTCACTTTTCCAGAAGGGGATTTACGAGGCCGCAATAACAGAATATCTACGGTTTGGCTGGCTCTATCCCCAGAGCAAGTTGGTTTCGTATACCAGATACAAAATTGGATTGAGTCACTTGGCTACGGGGAACGGAGAATTGGGCAGAAACTATCTAAAGGGGATACTAAATGATGAGAAGGCCCTTTCTAATGTGAAATGCGAGGCACAACTCACCTTGGCCAAATCCTATATGAGGGAAGGTAAGAACAACTTAGCTGAATTGGAGTTTAACGATCTTTTGACCTATTCGCAAAAGGATAGTCAGATCACAGAGCTTAGGTTCTGGAAGGGGTGGAACTTACTCTCGGAATACAATTTTGAGCGAGCCTGTAATGAATTTGCAGAAACAGCAAAAGGGAAAGTCAAAAACTTCTATAGCTACCAGGCATCTTTATTGGTGCAGGAATCAAGACAAGGATTGGATCTGCCCAGAAGATCACCCCAAGTGGCTAATTGGCTCTCCACATTTTTGCCTGGGGCAGGGCAGATCTACTGCGGAAAGATAGAACAAGGGTTAATCTCGGCGATTTTAAATAGCACCCTCGGCTACCTTACCTTGAAGGCGATAAAGGACAGACGTTATTACGAGGGATCAGCACTATATCTTTTTGTCTGGTCAAGATATTACTGGGGGAGCAGATACAACGCCGAAAGGTTTGCCATAATGTATAACGAGAAAAAGAAGAGGGAGTATTTAAACTCCCTCATAGCCAAACACCTTAAGAACCTCTCTTTTCCTACCTGTCCGTTATCCCGTCGTTAACCCCCCTCAACTAAAAACGAGGTGGCAGAAACCCGCTCTGCCTCCGTCAGATCAGAAGGTCTGACCGCTCAGATAATTCCACCGTTAAATCCTCAAACTCAAGGCAGATTCAGGGTAAACCCAGCGTAAATGGAGTTGTATTTTGTCTTTGGTGTGGTTTGAATAACCGTATACCTCCCCTCGGCAAAGAGGTCAAAGGGAATCATTGGGATATGGAACTTCAGGCCAGCCAAGAAGTGGTATCCGTTCTTGCTGGAGGAAAAATCGGGCTTTATCTCTTCACCTCTAATATCTTGCCCTTCGATGATATGCAGGGTGGATCCCAAAAGATGAACTCCCATCCCTGCTCCGATATAGGGTTTTACCACCACCAGAGAGAGAGGAAGACCGTATTTGGCCGAGGCGTTCAGAGAAAGGTCATGATAGTCAGTTTCCACTTTCTTCTCAACTGTGATACCTCCTACGATCACCTTTATAGTTGGTTTATAGCTCTTTTTGGCATATGACACATCCGCTTCGAAATCAATAATGGGCAGGGTGCCTATCTTCAGATGGGCTCCAATGAAGGGAAGGTTATCAATTGATTCATCTGTATTCGGATCATCCAGACTGGATATAATTCCACCCCTCAGGCCAAAGCCGAGGCCTGTAATTCCAGATGCCCTGGGGACAGCCATTCCCAGAAAAAGAACAGGAAACAGAATTAAACAAATAGTTTTGCACCTCATCCGTTCCTCCTTTTTAAGTTCCCCTATATTTATCCATTGAACTTCAGTTGTCAAGCAGTTTTTTGCAATTGCTCGGCTATCTGGCTTGCCGTATCCTGGACTGAGGATGGGGTAACCTCGATTCCAAATCCGGCTTTACGCAAAAGAAATAGCATATAGTTAAGTGATGGCAGATTTAGGCCTAATCCAGGCAAGGTCTCCTCATCATCCATAAAACTCTCTGGCGGCCCCTGAGCATAGATTTTGCCCCGCTGAAGAGCGATAACCCTGTTGGTCAGGCTAAAGACGAAATCCAAATTATGGGAGATAAGGATCACCGTCTTGCCAGAGAGGTGAAGTTCCTTTAAGATTTCGGCTACAAGGTCGCTCCCCGCCGGATCAAGGCCCACTGTGGGCTCATCTAAGATGATGAGCTGAGGCTCCATCGCCAGCACTCCAGCCAGGGCCACCCTTCTCTGTTCGCCTCCACTCAGGCTAAAGGGGGAACGAGAGGCAAACTGATCATAGTTTAACTTAACCATCTCCAGGGATTCTTGCACCCTTTCCTTTATCTTCTGCTGAGGAAGCTTCAGGTTATTGGGGCCGAAGGCCACATCCTTATAGACAGTCTCCTCAAATAGTTGTTTTTCTGGAAATTGAAAGAGAAATCCAACTTCTTTTCTCACGGCATGCAGGTTAGTCCCGTTCAACTTCTGGCCGAAGAGAGAAACCAAACCCGAGGTGGGGGTTAGAAGGAGATTAAAATGTTGGGCCAAGGTTGTCTTCCCTGACCCGGTTGGGCCTATCAGGCCAATAAGCTCCCCCTCCCCCACCCTCAGGTTCACCCCTCTTAAAGCCTCCTTCTGATTGGGAAGACCCGGGTTATAGATGTAACGGAGCGACTTCGTCTCTACAACCGTTGGCCGAACCACCTTTTCCTCAGGAAAGAATGTTTTGCCTTTAAGGCTTTCCCTGCCCTTTAGCTCAAGGAGAACCTGCAAAAGCTCCTCTGGCCTCCTGGATAAGGAGCCTTCCAGCCAAATGCCTTGCTCCCTAAGCTCCTCAACGAACTCCATAAGGGGCGGCGGTTTGAGGCCAATCCTTCTGAGAACCTCCCTTTGGGAGAAAACATCCTCAGGAGCTCCATCCAATAAGATTCTTCCCTGATAGAGGACAATTAGCCTGGAAGAGAGCAGGGCCTCCTCCGGAAACTGGGTTATGTGAACAAGGCTGGAGATGCCCAAATTATTTAATTGAGATATGACTTGGATTACCTCCTGGCGGCCAATGGGGTCCAGTAGAGAAGTGGGTTCATCCAGGACGAGATATTTAGGCCTCATAGCCAGAACAGAAGCCAGAGCGAGCCTTTGCTTTTCACCTCCGGAGAGATGGTAGGGACTGAAATCCCTATATTCCTCCAAGCCGAAAGTTTGCAAGGCCCACTTCACCCTCTTCCCTATCTCCTCTGCTGGCAGACCAATATTCTCCAACCCAAACGCTATTTCCCTCTCTACAGTGGTGGAGATTATTTGATTATCGGGATTTTGAAAGACCATCCCTACTAACCTGCGGATCTGGTAGGTGGATGATTGATCACCCACTGGGAAACCATCCACCCTTACCTCACCGTGGGTGGGACGCAGAAGCCCATTCAGGCAACAGGCCAGGGTCGTCTTGCCCGAACCATTTGGCCCAATAATTGCTAACCTCTCCCCCTCCCCGATGCTCAGGTCCACCCCTTTAAGGGCAGAGACAGATCCTCCCGCCTTTGTTTGATAACTATAAGAAACTTCCTTTAGTTTTATCATCTCTTCGTGCAGTTCTTAAGAGAAACCCGCAGGTTCTGCCTGCGGGTTTCCTGGCGCAAGTCAACTATTCTATTGGTTTTCCTCGGAAAGTATCTTTATCTTATACTCAGCGTATGTTTTCCATTTACTGTTTTTGGCTGCCTTCTGAAATTCGTCAATGGCCTTCTGAATCTTTCCCAACTTCTCATAGGCTTCCCCTAAAGCCACCAGAGCAGGAGCGTAGTTTGATTTATATTTCAGAGATTTCTGGGCAGCAGTTACTGCCTTATCATATTCGCCCAATTGGTTATAGGCATCGGCCATTCTATAATGGGCATTAAAGTGGCTGGGCTTAATTTCTGTCACCTTCTTGTATTGAACTATAGCTTGAGATAATTTCCCGCCCTTACTATAGACAACTCCCAAATTATAATAGGCCCGATAGTAATCGGGTTTTATCTTCAATGCCTTTTCATAAGCCCTTATGGACCCTTTATTCTTTTTTAGATTGTAATAGGTTAACCCCAAGCTAAAACAAGCCTTATAATTTGTGGAATCGACCTTCACTGCATTTTCGAAGGCGGAAACGGCCTCCTTATAATTTTTTGTCTCTCTTAAGGCCAGACCTAAGTTATAGTAAGCATCGGCAAAACTGGAATCTATTTCCACCGCCCGGCTGTATTCTGAAATGGCCTCCTTGAAGTTGGACTTTTTCCTGTAGGCCAAACCTAATGCATAATGGGCCTGAGCATACTGGGGATCCAGTTGAAGAGATTCCTTAAACTCAGCAATGGCCTTGTCATAATCCTTAGATTTTACATACTCTACCCCTTGGTTATATCTTTGCAAGGCTTCCCGATGGGTCTTGCTTAGCACTTCCTCTTGGGCATTTGCTAAGGGGTAGGTCGCAAACAAGGATACAAAGGACAAAAAACCTATCCAGATAATAATTTTCCCTTTCAATTTTTCACCTCCTTTGGTTTTGAGGGGACTTCCTATTTGATCTCCTACGCTCCCCAGGATTTTAATAAAAAGGCAGCCCCCTCGTCTATGCTAACACCTATTTAAATTGTTAAATTGCTGACTAAGGAGGTTAAGTTTCAATTGGGGGGCAACTATAAAACTTAGTTGCCCCCCATACAAAACTCCAATGTAATCACCAAACGAGGGTTACTTCCAAAAAGATACTCGGATTAAAACCTCGATTAAAGCTCAGGAAGTCTTCTGCTTCCTAATCCTGCCTTTTCTCCTGCGAAGAGTCTTGGCCCCCAAACCCGACTGGCGAAGATAGCTTCGAATTGTCGAGTTCCGCACCTTCTTACCAAACTCCCTTTCAATGAAAGCAGCCAAAAGGTCTATGCTCCAGCGAACTTTCTCAAATCCAGCATTCCTCGGAGACCTTCTCACTACCTGTCCCAACTTGATTAATTGATCCTCGGTAAGGATCCTCCTCGATTTGCCCCGATACAGAGGGGTGACACCCTTCGGTCCCTTCTGGTTAAAGCTATTTACCCAGGAAGCAACAGTCATTCGATTTCTGCCAATCAATTTTCCCACTTCTACGGCCGGTATGCCAATAGCTACCAGGAAGAGACAGATAAATCGTTCCCTTACCCTCTGTTGGGGAGACTCAATAGCCTTTCCAAGCAAGGTCTCCTTGGTTTCATGCCACTTCGGGTCAATTCTCAGCATAAAACTCCTCCTTTCTCTCCAGATAATCTTTTAGATCAAAGGCATTATTGGCAAGTGCGTCATCATTTAGGATGCTTTTGTCTACTGAGGTCGAATAAGTTTACTGTTCTGCCTGTATCTCCGGTTTAGAATTTAATCTTCTGTTAAAGCCAATTGATAAAATTTCCTAGAAACTTGGATAACCATCTTTGATAAATTTACGAAACCGCATTTTCTTTGTCAAGGTTAAATTCGTGCATAGAATAAGATTTTTTGAAAGTTAGAGGATGTCTGTTCAGGAACTAATGATGGGTTTGATTGACTCACTGATTTTTTGATGATGTTAGTTGCCCTGCCCCTTAGGAGAGATGGCATTTCCCCAACAGAATTCCCCCTTCGATTTTGTCGTTTATCCGGAGAACGACAAGCCAACCCTATTGAAATCTATGATTGATTTGGCTTATCCTGTTCTAGCGAAGCTTCGAATGTAAAATGAAGAATTTAGAATTAAGAATGAAAAAACTGAAGCCAAGGAGCCTGGGTCTAAGCTCATTGTCCACCTCTTTCTTCAGGCCCCAAAACTTGACACAAATTTTAAGAAGTTGCCTTATGAAGATGGCTATTTGTTCATATTCGCTGCCTACACCCTATTTTCGATATAAATTTGTGGTGTTTTCAGCCAGAAACCCCACCATTTTCCCTTGACATTCAGCCATGAAAAGCTTAAATTTAACCATTATGGCTAAACCGAAGGTTACCAAAGCTGCCCCAAAGGAGAAAAGAACCCCTCCACCAAAGAGGCCAGCAGTAAAGGAAGTATTCACTTCCAAGAACAGGCTTCTTATGGCCATCGGGATTTTTATCCTGATTATTGGTTATATTGCTTTAAACCTAGGATCTATTACTCTGGCTCCCATCCTCCTTGTGGGGGCCTACTGCGTGATCATCCCGATCGCTATTGTGGCCAGGGGGAAGAAAAAGCTCAGGAAAACGGAGTCCAGCGAAGGAAGCTGAGTTTCTTCTTTATAGTTTGTTGGGCTAATCAAGCTCGGGGCGATTAGCTCAGTTGGTGGAGAGCGTCTGCCTTACAAGCAGAAGGTCACTGGTTCGAATCCAGTATCGCCCACTGACCCTGAGTTCGAACTTAGCTCCCTTCGGTCGCTAACTTCTCCAGAGGGCCTCACCGGCCCTATGGCGCTCCGTAATCCTCCGCCTGCTCGGATTGCTCCGCTGTCACCTTTGAAGGAGGCATACCCCCTTCAAACAACCCCCGGCGTTTCGGAATTCTTAGGAATTCCGAAACGCCAAGTCACAATTTACATAGGCCGGGGAACCCTATCTCGATGTGATTAGGGGCCCTTTGGGAACGGATCAGTGTTCTTTTCTTTAGAGTTTTAAGTATCCGCTTAATTCCCCTGACCATCAGGCCTTCTACCTCACTGAGTGTCTTTTGAAGGGGGAGAAAAAAAGCTTGCTAATTAAGAGGAGACATATTATCTTTCCTTGAACGAAGCCTATCGGCCGTATGTCCCAATTTTTATATATGGGGTCGTGGTGTAGTTGGTTAACACACTGGCCTGTCAAGCCAGAGATCGCCGGTTCAAGTCCGGTCGACCCCGCTCTTTATCAAAAGCGAGCGGTCAGAGCCCCTAATCTGACCGCTTTATGTCAAATCCCCTGCAAATTTGTATGATAAGCCAAGTCCGAGATAGTAGTTTCAAATTGACTTGCCAATCTTACCTCCCCTATGTTAGTTCTCCATTCCATCTGGGATAACTCAGGCAAATTGGGCCTCTGGGCCGAATCCTCCGACCTCCCAACCTCTGCCTCAAAGCGGAAGGGAAGGCGGCCAAGGAAACCAAGATCCCGCCTTCATCCTTTTGCCTTGGCCGAGGAGGAGCTAAAAGGAGCATTAGAGGATCTCTCTCCCCGGATTCCCTGGAAAAGTGCAGCCTGGCAAGTTACTCCCATCCTTCTACCCTCCAGTCCCCAGGGACCTCTTCCTTCCCCCTGGTTAATTCGGGAGGAACCTATGGAAACTATGAAGGAGACTGATCTCTTGCCCTGGGATGTCCCTTTCCTGAAAGCAGATCCTGACCTGGCTCTGAAATTCCTCCTTTCCCTGTCCAGCCAATCTCCTCACGGAGTTGCCTTTAGTGATTCCCTTCGTTTTTGGATGGAAGTAGCCAAATTCTCCTTGCAGTTGATCATTAAAGGGCAGTATGCGCCAACAATCAGCGAGAAGATAGAGGATGGCAAACGATACCTTCAGGCCCGCTGGGAAGCCGTTATCGGGGGAGGGGAAGCTGAAAGAATCTTTTACCTCACCGAGGCAATGCCCCCTATTTGTCGCTTGCTCCCTGGCAGGTCCCCCCTACCCTCAGAACTCCTCTTGAGCTTTCTGCATCGCACCCTGGACGGCTTTGTGCGCAGGAGCCTGAACCCAGGATCGTTCTTTTCTCCCCGTAAGGGCCACAAGCCTACCCTAGCAGAAAGATTGCTTGAAGCCCTGAGCTCTACCGATCCGACGATTAAGGCATCGGACAAGGAGATCCTCCCCTTCCTGGAAAAGGCTCGCCCCTGGCTGAGCCAGGTCAAGCCCGCAGATTCAGGGGCTCCCTTTCGCACCTGTTTCAGGCTCGACCCCCCAGTTGATGACCAGGAAAAGGAATGGAAGATAAGTTTCTGGCTTCAGGCCAAAGACGATCGCAGCCTGCTTGTTCCAGCAGAGAAGGTCTGGAGGTCAAGGTCAAGGGTGGTTACCTTCCTCAAGCGGAGGTTTGAAAACCCCCAGGAGAGGCTCTTAGCCGACCTGGGGAGGGCTTCCCGGCTTTTCCCGACCATTGAGGAAAGCCTGCAGACCCCCAGGCCGGTGGAACTAAAGATGAAAACCGAGAAGGCGTACGCCTTCCTCCGCCAGTCAGCTCCCCTCTTAGAGGAGAGCGGCTTCGGCCTTCTCCTCCCCTCCTGGTGGCAGAAACGGAGAAATAAGGTAGGGATTAAACTGAAGTTGACCTTACCAAAATCCTCCACTGGAACCAGTTCCGGCCTTCTGGGCCTAAATGGTATCGTGTCATACGATTGGGAGGTGGCCATTGGAGAGGAGACCCTTTCCCCTGAAGAATTCGAGAAACTCTCCAGCTTAAAAGTCCCCTTAGTTAAGGTAAGAGGGGAGTGGGTAGAGCTGCGGCGGGAGGAGATCGAATCGGCCATTGCCTTCTTCCAGAAGAGGCACGGTGATGGTCAGATGGAGTTGGGTGAGGCTATGCGGCTCGGACTTGGTGGCCAGGAGCCGGCAGTGGGCCTCCCCGTGGTGGGAGTGGTGGCCGAGGGTAGGTTAAACGATCTCCTGCAAAGGCTCTCCGATGATGTTCAGTTAACTCCACTCAAACCACCCAGAGCCTTCCAAGGCAAACTCCGTCCCTATCAGGTAAAAGGGCTTAGCTGGCTTGTATTCCTGAAAGAGTTTGGTCTTGGTGCCTGTCTGGCTGACGATATGGGCCTGGGCAAGACTATCCAGCTCATCGCCCTTCTGCTCCACGAGAGGAAGAACAAAAAGGCCAAGCCCGGTCCCACGCTCCTCATCTGCCCGATGTCGGTTGTGGGCAACTGGCAGAGGGAGGTGGAGAGGTTTGCCCCCTCGCTCAGGGTTATGGTTCACCATGGTCCTAACAGGCTCACAGGTAGAACCTTTAAGAGGGAGGCAAAGAAAAATGATCTGGTCCTCAGCACCTATGCTTTGGCCTATAGAGATCAAGAGACCTTCTCCGCGGTCCACTGGGAGAACATTGGCTTAGACGAGGCACAGAATATCAAGAACCCATCTGCCAAGCAGACCCAGGCCATAAGAAAACTGAAGGCCAACCACCGCATAGCCCTCACCGGCACCCCTGTGGAGAACCGTCTCTCCGAGCTCTGGTCGATTATGGAGTTCCTCAACCCAGGTTATCTTAGATCTGCCAAAGATTTCCGCACCAATTTCGCCCTACCCATTGAGAAGTATAGAAATCCCCAACGGGCTCAGTCGCTCAGAAGGATAATCCAACCCTTTGTGCTCAGGCGGTTGAAGACAGACCCAAAGGTCATCAAAGATCTGCCGAAGAAGATGGAGATGAAGGTCTTCTGTAACCTCACATCGGAGCAGGCATCGCTCTATGAGGCGGTGGTCAAGGAAATGCTGGAGAAGATAGAGAATTCAGAGGGGATCGAACGAAAGGGACTGGTGCTGGCCACCCTGATGAAGCTCAAGCAGATCTGCAACCATCCGGCTCTCTTCCTGCAGGATGGGAGTATCCTCCTCGGACGCTCAGGCAAGCTCAAGAGGTTAGAGGAGATGCTGGAAGTGGTTCTCGCCGAGGAAGACAAGGCCCTGATCTTCACCCAGTTCTCCAGTATGGGGGGTATATTGCATCGTTATCTACAAGAAAAACTGGGATGCGAGGTAATCTTCCTTTATGGTAGCACCCCCAAGAGACAGCGCGACAATATGGTGGAAAGGTTCCAGAATGACCGCCGGGGGCCATCTCTCTTCATCCTCTCCCTCAAGGCTGGTGGACTTGGGCTCAACCTCACTGCCGCCAACCATGTCTTCCACTTCGACCGCTGGTGGAACCCAGCAGTGGAGAATCAGGCAACCGACCGGGCCTTCCGCATTGGCCAAACCAAGAATGTAGAGGTGCACAAGTTCGTCTGTATCGGCACGCTGGAGGAGCGGATAGACCAGATGATCGAGTTAAAAAAGGAGCTAGCCGAAAAGATCATCGGCGCAGGCGAGGGCTGGCTCACAGAACTCTCCACCAATCAACTGAGGGAGGTCTTTACCCTGAGCAAGGAGGCAGTCAGTGATTAACCACCGACAAAGGTTACTCCTTATCAACCCAGGCAAGCAGAGACGGGATCAGAGTGAACTTAGCCCCCTGCGGTGGAGTTTTTCTAACAGGATGAACAGGATTTACGGGATTTTTTCATCGTGTCCATCCTGTCTATTATTGTAAGAGCTGTCAGGAGGTAACTCCTGACAGCACACTTTATGGCAATTCCAATGCAAAGAAGTTAGCGGTCAAAAGGAGCTAAGCTCCAGAGGAGGGAAATATGCCTCGATGGGATAGCTACTGGCAATATTACCCACCGGCAAGGCCCAAGAAGGTCAAGGATGGTATCAAGGCGAAAAGCCAACGGGGAAAAATCGGCGAGACCTGGTGGTCCAAACGTTGGATTGGCGTTCTGGAGTCCTTTAATATGGGGGCCAGGCTCACCAGAGGACGTTCCTATGCCCGCAGAGGCCAGGTGGTCTCCATTGATGTGGAAAAGGGGGAGGTAATAGCCAAGGTCCAGGGGACGAGGCGAAAACCCTATGCGGTCAAGATTCAGTTGCATCCCCTCTCCGATAAGAATTGGGATAAAGTGGCAGATGCAATGACATCCAAGGCCATATTTGTGGCCAAGTTGCTGGCTGGAGAGATGCCCCAAAATATAGAGGAGGCCTTTGCCCAGGCTAAGGTTTCGCTCTTTCCCCAGAAAAGAAGGGAGCTGATCACCAGTTGCTCCTGTCCTGATTGGGCTAACCCCTGCAAGCATATCGCTGCTGTCTACTATCTTCTGGCAGAGCGCTTCGATGAGGACCCATTCCTCATCTTCAAGCTGAGGGGCAGAACAAAGGAAGAGATTACTAAAACCCTGCGGGAGAAACGGACCGAGGTCCAGCCAGAGGCCACAGCGAAGTCGGAGGGAAAATCTCCCCCCAAGGGGGAGCCGGTCCTCTCTTTTAGCGGATCCCCGGAGGAGTTTTGGCTGGCCGGGAAGGCCCTGGACTCCTTTGTGGTCGATCCCTCTCCACCTGAGGTGGAAAATCCGATCCTGAAGAGGCTGGGGAAGTCCCCTTTCACTATAGGAAATAAAAACCTCAACCTTCTGCTGGCCAAGGCATACACCATCACAGAAAAGGCAGCATTGAAAAAGGCATTTGAGGAAACATCAGAAAAGGGAAACTAAAAGTTAGCGTAGAATGCCCCAATATAACAGAGATAGATTTGCTAAACTCTTTGACCAAAGGGCAGCAACCTTGGGGGAAACCGACCACAGCTGACTCCTGATTATTTACCACTGACTGCCGGTCCCTGTCCCCTGTGCTACAATTTCGTAAGAGCTTTTTATTTGGGCAAAGTTTTCCAGGCTGCCTAGGCGAGAAGCGGTATATATCAGGAGAATGCCTGGGACCTCAAGTATCTTTTTTACTATCCGTGCAATCTGTTTTAATTCTTAATTTTTAATTCTCAATTGCTTTTTTCCGTGAGATTCTGTGGTAATTTCACCACGGACAACCACGGACTATGCACAAAAAAACAGGGATTGGGGATAGCCAGCATAAATTTCATTCTTAATTCTCAATTTTTACTTGCTCTTTTTCGTGTGGTTCCGTGAATTTCCGTGGTAAGCTTTGCAGTTCCGTGGTAAATTTATCTATCCGTGTAGATTCGTTTATTCGCCCTGCACTTATGCATAAGTGCGGGGTGAATGTTCCAAAGAGATTCAGTGAAATCTATGGCTATCCGTGGTGAACTGTTACAAAACCTAAAAAAAGGACGGTTGGATTTACCGACTGCTCCTTCTGGAGGGCTAAAAATGGGAAGAGACAAAAAGCGAAGGCAGAAGACACTGATGAAGAAGAGGCAAAAGGACAAGTTGAGGAAGAAAAAGGCTAAAAAGGAAGGTCTCTTCTCCTCGGCCTGGACTCATTTATCCCCCAAGAGCATCATCTACAATGCCCTCCATTACCCCGTTTATGAATGTCTGATAAATGCTTCCTGGAAAGAGCGAGGAATGGCCAACATCCTGCTCTCCCGCCAGCAAGCAGATGGAAACCTCGTTTTTGGAGTCTACCTGATAGATATATTCTGCCTCGGCCTGAAGAATACCTTCTGCCATGCCAACTTCTCTATGTCGAATTATGAAGGGGACTTGAAGGCTAAGATATACCAGGAGCAAAACCCCGTTGAATGTCCGGTGGACTTAGCCCATCAGATCATCTATGGGGCAATTGATTATGCCTCAGAGCTGGGCTTCAAGCCGCAAAAGGATTTCAAACTGTCCAAGTATATCCTGGAGGAAAGAGATAAGTTTGGAGAGATTACCGAGGTGGAATTTGGCAAAAATGGAAAGCCATTTTATATAAGTGGCCCAGATGATAATGTGCAGGCAATTATGCAAAAGCTGGAGGCAAAGTTGGGCCCTGATAATTTCAAGTACTTCTTCCCCATAGATGAGATTCCTGAGGAGTTGATAGAGGAAGACTGACGAAGCTTCGAATTACAAAATGGAGATAGCCACTAACGGCTCCCAAACAATTTCCTCCCCCTTGATGGGGGAGGGCTAAGGAGAGGGTGAGTTTGGTGTCGGCAGAACCCCTCCCCTATCGGATCTAAGATTAAATTAGGCTGACAGGGCTTACCCAATTTTGCCATCCTGTCCATCTTATCTAAAAAATGAGCAATAAGAGATCAAACATTGATGTGCCCAGTCTGATCCTGGACCTGGTAGAGCGGTTTGAGAGGAATCTATCCTCCTACCGCAGCCTGGGCTACAACGAAGCTCAGGTGCGGCGAGAGTTCATCGAACCCTTCTTTGAGAAATTGGGATGGGATGTCTCCAACAGGGCCGGTTATGCCGAGGCCTACAAGGATGTTATCTTCGAGGATGCGATCAAGGTTGGTGGGGCCACCAAGGCCCCGGATTACTGCTTTCGCATTGGTGGCGCTCGCAAATTCTTCTTGGAAGCGAAGAAACCAGCCATTGACCTTAAGGGGAATATAAGCCCTGCCTATCAACTGCGCCGCTATGCCTGGAGCGCCAAGCTCCCCCTTTCCATACTTACCGACTTTGAAGAGTTTGCCGTCTATGACTGCCGCATCCGCCCCAAGCCAACAGACAGGCCAAGCATAGACAGGATTTTCTACCTGTCCTACAAAGATTATCCCACTCGTTGGAACGAGATCGCCGAGATCTTTTCTAAGGAGTCAGTTTTAAAGGGTTCCTTTGATCGTTTTGCCGAGACAACCAAAGGGAAAAAAGGCACCTCCCCGGTTGATGTGGAATTTTTAAAGGAGATAGAACAGTGGCGTAATGCCCTGGCCCGCAACATTGCCCTGCGTAACCCTACCCTATCTGTAAGGGAGCTTAATTTCGCTGTGCAGCGCACCATTGACCGCATCATCTTCCTGCGGATGTGTGAGGATCGGGGCATTGAGACCTATGGCCAGCTTCAGGCCTTGCTCAACGGCACAAAAACCTATGCCCGCCTAAACTACCTCTACGGCCTTGCCGATGACAAATATAACTCCGGCCTCTTCCATTTCCGAGCCGAAAGGGATCGGGCCGAACCACCGGATGACCTCACTCCAGCCCTCATAATTGACGATAAAGTGCTCAAGGAGATCATCCGCTTCCTCTACTATCCGGAGAGCCCTTATGAGTTCTCCGTCCTTGGTTCTGATATACTGGGCAATGTCTACGAACAGTTCCTGGGAAAAGTGATCAGGCTCACCCCTAAGCATCAGGCCAAGGTTGAGGACAAACCAGAGGTGAAGAAAGCCGGTGGAGTTTACTATACACCTACCTATATCGTGAATTACATTGTAGAAAACACTTTAGGAAAATTGTGTAACGGCAAAAACCCTAAGCAGATAGTCAACCTTCGCATCTTAGACCCTGCCTGTGGCTCTGGTTCCTTCTTGATCGGTGCCTATAGCTATCTTCTGGACTACCACCGTGACTGGTATGTGGAACACTTCCTCCCATCAAGGGATTTCAGGGGCAAAATCCCGGCCAGGGCCCTCCGCTCCTTGGTCCCCGGCCCCCGACCCCAGATCCCTATCTACCAGGGCCCTGGCGGCCAGTGGTGGCTCACCACCCAGGAGAAGAAACGGATTCTGTTAAACAACATCTACGGTGTAGATATAGACAGTCAGGCCGTGGAGGTAACCAAGCTTAACCTCCTGCTCAAGGTCTTGGAGGGGGAAAGCCAGGATACCTTGGAAAGCCAACAAAAGCTTTGGCGAGAGCGGGCACTCCCCGATCTGGGAGATAACATTAAATGCGGCAACTCCCTCATCGGCCCCGACTTTTACGATAATCAGCAGATGAGCCTGCTCGCCGAGGAAGAACGCTACCGCATTAATGTCTTTGACTGGGAAACGGAATTCCCAGAGATTATAAAGGCAGGTGGCTTCGATGCAGTAATCGGCAATCCACCGTATGTCCGGATTCAAGCGTTGAGGGAGTGGGCACCCACAGAGGTAGAATTTTACAAGCAACACTATTACTCCGCTTCCATAGGAAATTACGACATTTATGTGGTCTTTGTGGAACGAGCGTTACAACTGCTCAATGACCGAGGTCGCATGGGCTACATTTTGCCACACAAGTTTTTCAATGCAAAGTATGGTGAGCCCCTACGTGAAATCCTCTCCAAGGGTAGACATATTTCAAAGATCATTCATTTCGGTGCGCAGCAGATATTTTCAGGAGCCTCAACATATACTTGCTTGCTCTTTTTAGATAAGGCCATCTGTAATCAATTTGAATTTGCCAGGGTGGATAACTTAACAGCATGGAGAACGAATGCAGAAGCGACTGAGGGCAAATTTGATGCGGGGGAAACTTTGGCTTCAGAATGGAATTTTATCGTGGGAAAAGGATCGGATCTCTTCGAAGAGTTGAACAAGATGCCAGTAACGTTGGGGGACATAAGCAAAATATTTCAAGGCCTCGTGACTGGTGCTGATAGAGTTTTCGTATTTGAAAACCCTCACAACATAGAACCACAGGTTCTTCACCGTTTTTTAAAACCGAGTTCCATTCCACCCTATGGATTCCCCCAAACTTCCTACTGGATGTTGTTTCCTTATTATTTGCAGAACAAGAAAGCAACGCTTATATCACAAGGTGATTTTGAAGATAAATTCCCAAATGCATGGGCTCATCTAAAATCTCATGAAAAGGCGCTAAGGTCTCGAGAAAAAGGCAAGTGGAATCATGAAAAATGGTATGCCTTTGGGCGATCTCAAAATCTGACACAGATGGAAGAACCTAAGTTGATCATTCAAGTCCTTGCGTTAAGACCAACGGTGATCTATGATGATCGAAAACTTTACATGACAGGTGGCGGTGGCGGCCCTTTTTATGGTATTCGCTCATTGGATGAAACCATTAGTCTTCCCTATTTGTTAGGCATTCTGAACTCCAGGCTTTTTGGAGCTATTGTCTTTGCTAAAAGTACGCAGATGCGTGGTGGTTACTTCAGGTTTTCCAAACAATACATAGAATCAACTCCAATACCTGTCCTTGATTTGACCTCGGTTTCTGACAAAGCCCATCACGACCGAATGGTGGAACTGGTAGAGCAGATGCTGGAATTGCACAAGCGCCTGGCAGTGGCCAAGACACCAGACGAGAAGACCCGGCTCCAGCGGCAGATTGACGCCACCGACCAACAGATTGACCGGCTGGTTTACGAGCTATACGGGTTGACGGAGGAGGAGATTAAGATTGTGGAGGAGGCAACGCAGTGATGAAAGGCCCAAATGCCAGATATGAGAAAGAGCAAAAAGGTCCAGTTTCCGGCCGTCCACCCATCAAGCCAGGCGAACCGCCGCTAATTGCGTTTGTGAGCAGTGTAATGTGCCCAGAGCTTGACGAAGTGCGCCAAGAAACAGTCCACACGCTCAATCGCGTCCCGTGGCTGACCTCGTGGGCATTCGAGTACACCCCTGCCAGTTCGGAGCCTGTCGACGAGGGCTACCTGCGCAAAGTTCGGGAAGCTGATGTCGTAATATGGCTTGTGGGGGAGAAGACTACGAAGCCAGTTCAAAAGGAGATCCGCGAGGCGCTGGCCAGCAACCGTCGCTTATGGGTGATGAAACTACCCGCAGAACAACAGGATGAGGTGACAAAAACCTTGCTGCAAGAAGTTAAGCCTCAGGCAAAGTGGATTGACACGACCGCAGCAGGTGGCCTACGACAGGCGCTCGATTTGACCTTGGGGGATGAAATCGTGTGGGCTATGCGTGGTAAGCGGGGTCTCGGCCGTCTCGCTCGGTTAGAGGAGATCGGTCGGGCCTCGAGGGCACGGTGCATCATGCGCTGGCAAGCTGCAGGAGTGCCTTGGGCCGAAGCTTCCAATCTTGCTGACAACCTCTCCGTCGGGGCACTCAGGTCTGAGCTGCAACCCCACGCTGAGAAGCCGATTCTTCTACTTATAGGAGAAATCGGCGTGGGCAAGTCGCTGACAGCGGAGCGCCTTCTTCAAGACGCGGTCATGAGAGCGCGAGACAACGCCAATACCCCTGTCCCTGTCTATCTAGACGCGAGATCTGCTGTAGAACGGCTGAGAGAAGCTGTAGAAGCAGCCGCTAGTGGCTTAGGCAATCCGCAAATACAAGGTGCGGCGATCATCATCGACGGAGCTGATGAGGTCGGAACTGGTCTTGCTGCCGAGTTGCTCAATGAAGCTCGTGTTCTTGTCGGTACATGGCCAAAAACTAAGACAGTTATCACCAGTAGACCAATCCCGAATCTTACTGAAGCAGAGGAAGCTGTTCAAGTCCCCCAGCTTTCTGAAGCGGAAGCGTATGCTCTCATTGGCCGGTTTTCAGGACATCCGGTCACAGCATCCACGGCTTGGAGTTGGCCAAAATCGGTTCAGGACGCCGTTCGCTGCCCCTTGTTTGCCGTGCTGCTGGGTATTTACCTGCGGGAGCAAGACATGAGAGCGCCACGCTCGACAGGGGAGTTGTTGTCAAGTCTCGTCGAGCGCGCCCTCAGTCGAGTGAAAGTTAACCTCACCAACGCCAACTGGTTGCTACAACGGCTCGCGAGCCTTTCTACTGACCGTAATGGTGGACCAGTCTCCGCTGCAGAAGTTGCCTCAAAAGCTGAGTTGCAGCAGCTTTTAAATTCAGGATTGGTCGTCGAGCGCTCTGGAGCACTTGCTTTTCCCTTACCCATCTTGACTCAGTGGTTTGCAGCGCAGAGTCTGGCTGCCGGTGTTCCCAAGGCCGAAGTTCTTATAAGCGACTCTCAGCGACTTGAGCACTGGCGATACCCATTCATCATCTTTGCTGGTACTTTCAACCACGACCAAGTATCGAAGCTGCTCGCGCCGCTCGCTGAGAGGCATCCTGCTCTCGCTGCTGAGATTGTAAACGAGGGACTGGCGCGTTGGGGTCTTGTGGAGGACGTGCCACCACCGCCGCCGCTCGAATGCGGGAAGCGAGTACGGACAGCGATGCAAGCATGGACAAGTGGCATCGGCCCGCTCGCCCAGTTGATTGCACCAGTTCGCAAGGATGGCACGCTTCTGTCAGTTGGCGCACACACAAGCGGGGTGTGGCTTACAACCGCCTGGTATCGTGGGGACGATGATCTAGCTAAGGTGGTCGAGTTACCATCGGACGTTCATGTCTTTGGCTCATTATCAACTAATTGGACTAGGCTTCGGAGGGCTAGGCCTGGCCGCCAGCCGGCATGGGCTTGGCGATGGGCACTTGATGAGCTCGTCTCCTCACTCTCAAATTTGTTGCAACATCGTGCACTACCGGTTAGCAAGGGCCCCCTTGCGCGCGAAGCCGTGTGGCAAGCTGCACTAGCGGTTACCGGACGCGGATCACTGCATCCCGGCCCCATCCCTCTCGCCGAAATCGAAGAACGTCTCTCCCGGTTGCCAGAGGATGCTGGTCCCGTTGGCACAGGCGGACGGCGGTACGATCTTAACCAATTCAGGGCGGAGGTGAATCGCCTCCATGGGGCTGGCGAGACAGAATTGTGTAGTCCTTGGCCTGGACCGGACCGAGACTTCAGCGGAGGATGGATTTGGAGTCCTTATACCGACAAGCAGATACTTACTCGCGCGAAGGCTGTATATGCGGGAGCGCTTGAGGGATACCAGCGACTCGTTGATATGTGGCTTCAGAAGTTCACACATAGACTGCAGACAGCGGCAACATTACCTGCTCGCTTTGTAGGTATAGTAGCCCCACCGCAGCCGGATAAAGGAATCCAGGTTGGTCCCGTTATCAAATGGTATTTGGAGGCGTTGCCGCACGGTAGCAAAACTACGGTCGATCTCCACCTCGGCGAACACCTTCACTACCCGGACTCCGATATTCTTCAAACAAGCTTTGATCGAGTACGTTCCTTACGCCCCGAGGCAGCCGAATGGATTGGTGTAACGCTACACAAGGAAGGTCTCGATATATTCCGCCCGAACTCCGCAACAGAACTGGCCTACGATTGGTTGTGGAATGACCTCGAGCAAGTCTCTTGGGTGAAAGGCTTGCTGGGCAACCTTCGGTAGAGATAAAAAGAGTGTGCGGAAGCTGCTTTGTCCACTGTAGCCTAGCTACACATTCAGCACATCTTTTTTTAAATTCGCAGGGAATGAGGGAAAACGGGGCAATAGGAATTTATCTGCGCCACGTCCTTTATTTCCCTCTCAAAATGTTTGGCACTTTGATAGAACCCGAACCTGTTAATCAGACGAGGCTGCGCGCCGTTTCGAATCGATGTTTCCGCTGCTCGCAAAATCGCGGGACAGGTATACGATGACCTTGACGGCGAAAACAAGCCACAAAGAGATGATAATTCAATGCCAAACCGACATGATCGAACACCGGATCAATCAGGTGGTTTACAATTGTACGGATTGATAGTGGAAGAAATTAAGATTGTAGAAGATGTGATAAGAAAGAGATCCGGTGCTTCCTCCACTTCGGGCTCTAGATTGAGTCACGCCCAAATTGAAAATCCCGAAAAATATCTTGAGTGTTGCAAACCTTAGGCAGGTCAAAGAAACTATCGTACCCAGGAAAGGAATCTCTTTTGTCCGGGCAGGAGCTCTGACAGCAATAAGCCGTTGGTTCCGATAGACGTAATTCCCAGTCTCGCTTCGGATTTGTACTCGTTATGCACTACAAATAGCGAAGGAGACAAATTCAAACAAAAAATATGGCGGTATGCAAATGGTATTACAGTTGTCCCATCAAGTACTTCACTGATGAAGGGAAATTGGAGAAGTATTGGGTGGAAAATTATTGCTTGGTGGGCAATAAGAACTGCATTCGTTACCAAATGGAGGAAAAAGGGGAATTCCACCCAGACAATATGTTACCAAATGGGGAAATCCGCAGAAACTTAAGGTAACGGCTCACCCCAGAATCCCACAGCGTGGCAAAGCCGCAACCAAAAAATCATCGTAGATCGTGTATCGTAGCTCGTTACTCGTAGATCAGAGGAGACGAAGGACGAAAGACAAGAGTCAAAAGCTGAGTGCTAACCGCTGAGAGCTGACTTATCAATTGAAAATTGAGAATGAAGTCTACGCTATTCTTCCTAATTCTTGATTACTCTAAACTGACTACTGATCCCTATTTTTCCGTGTCATTCCGTGGTTATCCGTGGTGAATTTTTATAGGTAGTCAAAGATGAGGCGCGAAATCAATGGAGGCCAATGCGTTAAAAAGGGCGGCTCAATTGATAAGGCAGAGCCATAAGACAGTGGCTTTCACCGGAGCGGGCATCTCGGTGGAGAGTGGCGTTCCTGATTTCCGAGGGCCGGACGGGCTCTGGTCCAAATACGATCCCAGACTTCTGGAATTGGACTATTTCTACAGACACCCCAAGGAATGCTGGGAGGTCATCAAGAAGATATTCTACGACTTCCTAAAGGATGTCCAACCAAATGACGCCCACCTCAGCTTGGCCTGGATGGAGGAGAGGGGATTGCTCCAAGGCATAATCACCCAGAACATCGATAACCTCCATTACAAAGCTGGGAGCAAGAATGTGATCGAATATCACGGGAACACCAGACTATTGTATTGCCGCAGATGTGACGAATATCAAGAGGCAAACCTTTCCCAGATGGACTTTCCCCCTATCTGCAAAATTTGTGGCACCATACTGAAGCCGGATTTCGTCTTCTTTGGAGAACCTATTCCGGTCAAGGCATTGAAGGGGGTTGGGGAGTTGATGGAGAACTTGCAGGCAATGCTGGTCATTGGCACAACAGGGGTGGTCTATCCTGCAGGGATGATACCTAAAATTGCCCAAAGTCAAGGGGCAAAGATAATCGAGATAAACATAGAAAAATCAGAATATACGGAGGCTATCACCGATATATTCATCCAACAACCAGCCTCTAAAGCTTTGCGTATCCTTAAGGATCTGCTCTCCTCGTAGGGAGGAGAGAATGAAGAATGTAGAATGTAGAATTAAGAATGAGAGAACCTTTAATCAGGACGCAGGTTTTCGTTGATACCCGCAGAAAGCCAATACCTAAAATCTGGCAATCTGCGTTCATCTGCGTTCAAAAATGGAATTGTCCTGTGCTACCAGCTTTATGGCGACTTTAGAGGGGTTCAGTTAAATCGTCAAAAAAATCCTTGACCAAGAGGATTTAATTTACTATCTTCATTAAGATTCCGATGGCGACAAAGCATATTTTTTCCGCAGAACGAAGTATGGTGAGGGGAAATCGGGAGGAACAAAGCCGCGGGACTTGGGCATACATTCTTGAGCCGGAGCTCAATAACCCAGGATAGCCGGGCTGCCGAAGGATCGAGCTAAAGCAGGCTGGCTTTTCCTTTCCGTCACATTGAAAGCGCCTGTGCCGTCAGGGTTCCTGCCCTGACGGACTTAGAGAGGACTGTTAGAGGATACAAAATGGGCAGCTCCCCGAATTTGCCTAGAAAAATATGAGAAGTGTCCCTATCTTTATTGAAATCCGGGGATTTTGTGGAGACAGGGAGAATGGTTTTGATGAAGTGAGCTTAAAACGCTAAATAGGTAGCGTATCAAATAGGAAGGAGGGGAACAAGATGAGAAAGGCAACAGTAGGTTTCGTTGCAATGATATTTCTCTTTAGTTTTGCTCTTCAGCAAGCCATTGCCGATACGGAGGTTAGTGGCAATATCACCTCTGATACCACCTGGACGATCGCTGGGAGTCCCTATATTGTGGTGGGTACAGTGCAGGTGCTCGATGGAGCAACCTTGACCATTGAGCCCGGGGTGACGGTGAAATTCAACGATGGACTATCCCTTAATATTGGCGCGGAGTTGATAGCCAGGGGGACGGTGACAGATAGCATTGTCTTCACCAGTAACAATGCAACGCCACAACCAAGGGACTGGGGAAGTATCAAGTTTGTTGATACCAGCGTGGATGTAGTTTTGGATACACTGGGCAATTATGTTAGTGGGTGCATTGTTGAGTATTGTAGGATTGAGTATGGAGGAGATATCCCAGGGACAAATTACGACGGTGCAATCCATGGTGACAACGCTTCACCGTTCATTAGTCACAATACCATCACTGGGAATTCCGGTAGTTATGGCGGTGGTATTTACTTCGGAGGGTCTTCATCTCCAACTATTACTGGCAACACCATCACTGGAAATTCTGCTTCTTCAGATGGGGCTGGTATTTGCTGCGATTGGTCCTCTCCCACCATTACCGGCAACACCATAACTGGGAATGGCGATTGGTGGACTTGCCGACATGGGGGTGGTATTTACCTCTATTGTTCTAACCCAACTGTTGTTATTGGCAACACCATCACTGGGAATTCCGCTGATGAGGGGGGTGGTATTTTCTGCTACAATTCATCCCCAACTATTACCGACAACACCATTAGTGGGAATTCCGCTGATGCGGGGGGTGGTATTTTCTGCGAGTTTGTGAACGCATGTCCAACTATTACTGGCAACACCATCACTGGGAATTCTGCTTCTGGTAATGGGGGTGGTATTGTCTGCTTCAGGGCAGCTCCAACTATTACCGGCAACACCATCACTGCGAATTCTGCTTCTGGTAATGGGGCTGGTATTTACTGCCAGAGCTATGGTGACGCAACGCCTACGATAAACTATAACAATCTTGTGAACGAGGGTGAATATGAGATTTACCTTCATAATAACAGTAATGACATTGATGCCACCTACAACTGGTGGGGCACAACAAATACAGATTCGGTTGATGACAGAATTTATGATTACTATAATGACTTAACCTTAGGGAAAGTTCTTTATGATCCTATTCTTACCTCTCCCACAGTAGGTGAACCGGATTCTGTGTATTGTGTGGTGCTGAAAGCAGATGGCGCTTACACGGATGATTTAACCATCGATCTGTGGGTCGGGGCGACAATGTATATCCAGCTTGAGGGTGAAGACAGCGATTCGATTTGTGTTAACCAGACCACAGTTACAATAACCAGTGATTCAACGGATACATTGGGTATTCGTGTTGCTCTTACGGAAACTGATTCCATCTCCGGCATATTCAGGGGAACTGCTTTGATAGACTCCGTCAGCGTGGAAGGTATATCCATTGGAGCTACAGTTGGGGAAATGGTCACCATAACCTCTAATGTGGATTCCACCAAGTTCACCACCGTTCTGGTGGGTGAAAGCCCACACCCGTTTATTTCCAATCTGGACATTGGGGGTTCGGAGGATATAGAACATCTGATTACTCACAACCCGTTAATCGCCTGGTCATATTCCGACCCAGGGACTTTGGCTCAAGCTACCTTCCAGGTTCAGGTAGGAACTGATGACGACTGGACGGTTGCTGAGATGTGGGATATAGGGGAGGCGAGCAGTGCGGACACCTTTGTAACCTATGCTGGAAGTTCCTTGGTTGATGGGGAGATCTACTACTTGAGGGCAAAAGTCAAGAATAGTGGCGGACTGTGGTCAAGTTGGGCCAATCTATCCTTCAGGATGAACAGCCTTCCCACCATACCAATAGTCTTAAGCCCTTATGACGGCCAAATCCTGGGTGATAGCATAGTAATACTGATTGTTTCCAACAGCTCTGATGGTGAGGGGGATACCTTGACCTATAGCTTCGTGGTTTACAGCGATAGCCTTATGGACAGCGTTATTACATCGGTAACTGGGGTGCAGGAGGGGACGGATTACACCAGTTGGCAGGTTGATGTTCCCCTGGAGGAGGAATGGCCATACTGGTGGAGGGCAAGAGCCTATGATGGGTTTGAGTATGGGGAATGGATACCGGTGAGGAGTTTCATCGTCAATACCGTATGGAATCCGCCGATTATCAAATCTATCACCGATGTGCCCAATGACCAGGGACGGGAGGTGAGAGTCTCCTGGTATGCCTCCGAATACGATAGCCCAGGGGATACGGTTACCATCACAGAATACTGCTTATGGAGAAGAATTGACAGCCTCTCAGTTGCATTGGTTGGTAAAGAGGCTAAAGAGGATAATATTCCTTCCTTGCAATCCTTCCCTCCAGGGGATTGGGATTATGTCTTGGCCGTGCCTGCCTGTGGACAGGAGGTATACAACTACGTTGCACCTACTCTGTGTGATTCCACAGTTGAAGGTGTTTGCTGGTCAGTATTCTTTATCTCCGCTATGACTCCTGAACCATTAGTCTACTTCGTCTCCGAAATTGACAGTGGCTATTCGGTAGACAACCTGGCCCCTTCAACACCCCAGGGGCTGATGGCCGCTTCAGGGGATACATCCATAAACCTGGTTTGGAATGCTATCCCAGATGAGGACTTCCGTTATTATGCCATCTACAGAAGGACTAACCCAGATACTACCTTAAGCCTTCTAGGAACAACCATAGATACACTCTACGGTGATACTGCGGTCATCAGCGGTGCCACCTATTACTATCAGGTTTCTGCCTTTGACTTTGCCGGTAATGAGAGCGAGTATTCTAATGAGGCCAGTTGCCTGTTTGTAGGTATTTCCAATAATGGGACTGAGAAGTTGCCTGAGAGCTTTTCTCTTTCCCAGAATTATCCTAATCCTTTTAATCCAACTACGGAGATCAGGTATAGCATACCAAGGGACTGTCAAGTAAGGCTGGAAGTGTATGGTGTCCTTGGACAGAAGGTAGCAACCTTGGTAGATGGAAGACAGACGGCGGCATATAAATCGGTCAGGTGGGATGCAAGTTCTTTCTCCAGTGGGGTTTACTTTTATCGGTTGAAAGCTGGGGATTTTGTGGAGACAAGGAAGATGATTTTACTGAAGTGACAAGGCACAAGTAAAAGGACTAAAAGGAACCGTAGATCGTAGATCGGGGGTTCGAGAGCAACCTCTCGCAGATTTGGAATCTGCGGGAGGTTTTTTAATTCATGGCAGGGTTGGGAATCCTGACGTCGCACTAAAATGTACGAGTTCGATTTATCGAACCCGTAAGGGGTGCGGATTGGATAAATCCAACCCCTACCAAAATTCACTTCGTTGGACCTGTCAGTGCAGGCAGGAACTCTGATAACACAAGAAAAAAATGAGAGAACCTTTAATCAGGACGCAGATTTCGCCGATAAACGCAGAAAGCTAATACCTAAAATCCTAGCAATCTGCGTTCAAAATGAAATTTCCTTCTCGGCCAGTTACGGCTACTTACGAAGAGTTGAGTTAAGCAAATCGAGAAGATCCTTGACAAAGGGAATACAATTTGTTATTATAAGAACAAGACTCCAATGATTAAAGACCATACTTCAACAAAGGATAAACGGGCTTTCGAAGGTGCAAATTGGTAGCAGGCCTGTTTCTTTCTTGGCTTAGGTCTGGACCCAGGTGTGGCGAGGAATGGGATCTTCAGGGTTGCAGATGGTGGGGTTAGAAGATTGAAGATACAGAAAATAAGGGAAGTGTCCCTATTTTTTTTCCTTCAAGAGCAATTAGCAAATCCCATGCACTGAATAGGAGAGGACAGAAATGTTCAGTAGGAGGTAAACCAGTATGTCTAAGTTACTTGAACGCGCAATGAAAAAGGCGGGAAGGCTTCCTGATGCTGAGCAAGATGCCATCGCTACTATTATCCTTGAAGAGCTGGAGGATGAGGCTCGTTGGGAACAAGCATTTTCCAAGTCGCAGGATGCGCTCGCTAAGCTGGCTGCAGAGGCAATGGAGGAGGACCGAAATGGGGAAACAAAGGAACTTGATCCAGATTCCCTGTGAAATCGAGAACCACAAGGAGATTTAGAAAGGCATTTTCCGTATTACCAGAGCGGGTTCGTGTTCAAGCTCGGGGAGCGTATAGACAATTCAGGCAAAATCCGTGGCATCCAAGCTTACGGTTTAAACAAGTGCATCCCACCATCCCAATCTACTCTGCACGAGTATCAAAAGGTTATCGTGCTCTCGGCCAGAGAACAAAAAGTGGAATGGTATGGTTTTGGATCGGCTCGCATTCGGATTATGATAAATTATTATCTCAACTATAGGGCACAACCTAACAAGTCGCTCCACCTGACCGCTATTTAGCTGCGCTCCATAACAACAGATAAGCCTGGTTGTGAGACGTTGTCTATTTAAAGGGAGTTAGACAGGAGCAAACTCGATTTCTGAAAGGTTGATCTCCTTGGACAGGGTTGAAGCCCTGTCCCTGCAATTCATACGGAACTCACCAATGAGATTGCTTCGTCGTCCAAAAGCTTGCACTCCTCGCAATGACAGAACACTGTGAGGTCTGAGCCCCTTGACTCTGTTGAAGTAGAGGCTATTTCCACAGCGAAAAAAAGGAGAACCAACGAGTCCAGTGTTTCCCCCTTTCCGTCAGGGCAGGAACCCTGACAGGAAAAAAATTTCTAAAATCTTGAGGATCTGCGTTCATCTACGTCCCAAAATGAATTTCCACCTACCTGGTTATCTATCGCGACTTCGAGAGATGATGGGCCGAGCAAATCGTAAAAAGTCCTTGACAAATTGGAGATAATTTGCTAATTTTATCGTAACTCCTGAAGATGAAGAGAGAAAACCCTCTCGCAGAACGAAGTGGGGTGATGGGGAATCGGGAGGAACAAAACCGCAGCGCTCAAGTTTGCATTCTTGAGTTACAGTTCATCAACCAGGGATGGCCGGGTCATCTTGAGAATTAAGTTAGAGGGATTAGTTTTTTGTTGTTGAACAACCCCCTAATTAAAGGTTCGAATCCAATTCAATTTATGTCCCATAACTATAAGTAAAACTGGAGGGATAGTATGAGCTTGGCAGAGAAGATTATCAAAAATATACAAGCATTGCCGGAATCTAAACAGGTAGAAGTTCTTGATTTTGTGGAATATCTACGCTCAAATGTAGAAAAACAAGAGAGAAAAGACTGGACAGACCTTTCTCTGTCTTCTGCGATGCGAGGAATGGAAGACGAAAAGTCTCCCTATTCACTGGATGATCTTAAGGAAATTTTCTCATGATTTCCGAAGGACAAATTGTTTTATTCAAGTTTCTACGAACTGATCAAGAGGCCGGAAAGTTTCGTCCAGTCCTTGTTTTGCGCAGATTGCCTGGGGAATATGATGATTGGCTTATTTGCATGATTTCTTCCCAGCTTCATCAGCAACTACCTGAACTGGATGAAGTTATCACTTCAGAAGATTCGGATCACTTGCAATCTGGGTTGAAATTTCCAAGCGTTATTCGAACCAGCAGGCTCGCTGTCGTAGATGGAGAGATTCTCATTGGAAAATTGGGCCAAATAAACCAGGATCGCCTCCTCAGACTAAAGCAAAAGCTCGCAAAATGGATTAAGGCCGCATAACTATTCGCTCAACCAGACCCCAAACAATGTGGGTTAAATTTAGATTTGAACCCTATTCGACTTGGCTATCTTGGCAACCGTCGAAAGAACTTGGAGAAATAGCAGCTTATGATTTTATCAGGTGGGAGGTAAGCCCGAAGACCAAGTATCGGTTCCAGGTGTACTTTCCGAGGCGTTAGGTCTTTGCGTTGTAAACGCAGGAATGCGGACATCCGCAGCGCCCTCACCTGCTTGGGACGCCTCCCACCTCTTATTTTAAAGGATAAATGAGGACACTTCCTATTTTTCCCGCCAGGGCTCACTATGCTTTCCCTTTCGCCGGGAAGGAAGAGTCTCTCTCAAAGGCAAGGCGTCTCAAAGGGATACAGTTTTATGAGAATCTTGTTGGTGAAAATTGGGCAAAGAAAATTGATACCCAAATCACATGGCAGTGCAAGAAAAATGATTTAAAAATGGGAAGTGTCCCTATTTTATTATTCTGGCTATAGGTATTAAACAAGGGAATCGCTTGTTCATTGGCGGAGAGGAGGTAAATCTATGAAGATTGCACCCATTGCCGAAATAAAAGCACATCTTAGTGCCTACTTAAAGGAATCTGAAAAGGGGCCGATTGTGGTTACCAAAAATGGTAAACCGGTAGCCGTATTATTAGGGGTAACCGATGAGGAAGAGATAGATCGGCTAGTATTGGCCTATTCGCCCAAGTTTCAAGCCGTTTTGGCTCGTGGTCGCCAGCAGATTCAAAAGACTGGTGGTGTATCGCATAAGGATTTCTGGCAAGAAATAGAAGCTAAAACTAAATAGGCATTCTGTCAAACTGAGATGCTTGGGGTGAAATGGGGTCAAGCCTTCAATTACCAATTAGGCCGAATTGCTCATAAGATGCCGTTCAGAGACCTCGTAAGCGGTCAGATGCCCTCACTTGAGGACAAGAGAGGAAGGTGGCAGAATGGGGGTTCTGTTATCTCGTTTTAGTGGGAAAGGAACCATTCGTTTTCAAGTTGAGACTACGGGATTGCTTCGCCGTTAAGCTCTTCGCAATGACACTTGAAGTAGCAATGTGCAAACTATAATGTGGAAAAGTAGTAAAACCTTCGATACTAAATTTGTGAGTAATTTAGATAAGGGCTCAAAAAAAATAATGGAGAGAGAAATTATCCCCTCTCCATTTGAGATAAATCATTACACCTACAACCCTTTACTATCTAAAAAGAGCTTTTATCTTTCCCCAGGTAGTGCTGGTAATGACACCAGCCCGCGAGTTCAACTCCCTGCTTCCATCGGATTGGTAAACCCAACGAATGGTTAGTTTCATCGCCTCTGTGGGCTTTTCATCCACAAAAAACTTGACATAATGGCTCTCTCTGGTGACTATGCAGTAGGTATGGCCTTTTTCTACCTTGGCCTTATCTGAATAATCACCCTTAGGTGGTGCCTCCCTCACTTCCTCCATAGACATCTCTCCCATATCCTTTATCACCGTGGGGGGAAGGAAAGAGGGATTACCATCGCCATCCAAACCAGTAAGGAGATCCGCGTCTTCATCTGAGATTACTTTGCCAGAGGAGAAATCGAACCCATCTCCATTAGATATATCTAAAACATTTGTCCCAGAGAAAAGCTCCCCCTTAACCGAGGAAATGAGAAGAAAAAAACTCACTACTGCTAATGGGAAGATAACCTTACCTAACCTACGCATAATATCCTCCAGATAAGTCTATTAATAATACATCTTCAAGATCCCCTTGTCAAGAAAAAAATTATATTTTTTTGACTGAGAACCTCACAAGTTACCATACTTAAAGTTAGGATAGGCTACCAGTATTTTACATATTCAGCGACCCATTTAAACATCACAGGCCGTCAGGTTAAGGTTCCCGACGGCCTGAGAGTTAAAAACATCCAGAAGCTGTTATTCTGCTTCCTTGGAAGTATACCAGACCTTTATCCTTGCTTTTACGCCTGGAGGGAGGTTTGGGCCATCAAGCCTACTCAAACTCAGGTTCTTGTCCCGGACTGCCTTTAAGATCAGACCATAGTTGGGCGCTCCATCCACCCAGGCCTGCAGAAGATGGGTGATGTTAGCCCTGCAGAGCATCTCTCCACCAGAGTAAAGGGCAAGAACGGTTTTGTTGCTATCGGATATATCTCCTCCAGGATTGCTCCAGGGCTGAGACCAGCTAACCGTTCCAGCATCCCAGTCCGTAACCAGGGCACAGCACTCCAAAGTAACCGGCCTGTTCTCTGTCTGCTCTATACCAAGACTGATCTCAAGCTGGGCAAAGTCGACTGTAGCTCCATCGACTTCTTCGGGCAGGGAGAAGTTGATGAGAAACCTCGCCGCATGTAGGCTGTCTGGAGGTGAAAGCTCTACTACCTTTTCAATGGGTATCTCCAATGTGGCTGCCCCAAGAGAAGATATGGACAGCAAGAGACCACAGAGGATGATAGCTAATAAGCTATAACGTTTCATCTTTTCACTCCTTTCTGCTTTTGCTATTTCAACAGGAGAAGTTTCCTCGTCCTTACAAAGCTACCTGCTTTGATACGATAGAAGTAGACTCCACTGGCGATATTCTTACCCCGGCTGTTCTTCCCGTTCCACCTAACCTGGTAATAACCGGCGCGCTGGTGGTCATCCACCAAAGTCGTAACCACCTGTCCGAGAAGATTATAGATTCTTAAGACCACATGCTGCTTCGTAGGTAGAGCATATTTGATTACCGTAGTAGGATTAAATGGGTTGGGATAGTTCTGGGAAAGGGAGAACTCCTGGGGAAGGTTCTCTGGTAAGGCCACTTTGGGGAAGCTCGGACGACAGTTAAAGAAAGAATAGGGGTTGTAATCAACCGGGCCAGCGAATTTGTTGGGGTCGGGTGGTCTCGTTCCCCACCAGTTCCGCTCTGCCATTATGGGATTTGGCCTGGGTTGGTTGTCGTTGTAGACATGGAAGTAAGCACTGCCCGTTATGCTACAGCAATTGATTCCCGAACCACCAATGACCGGATATGATCCCCCAGTGCAGTAAACTCCGTACCTTGTGCTATTCTCGATTGTGCTCTTCTTAAAGGTAGGATCAGCCAGACAGTCGCAGGATAGGCCAATCTGGTTAGCAGAGAGTGTGTTCTCCGTTATCACGGGATCGGAATCAAAGACAACAACACCTATGGAGTCATCCTTTATGGTGCAGTCCTCTACCAGAGGTCTGGAGCGATAGAGATAGAGGCCGACCCCATGGGGATTGCCCTTGAGTGTATCGCTCTGGATTTTGGAGGAAGTTTGAGTTTGAAAGTAACAGTAGATATCATATGACGGCGTTGACTGAGGATAGTTGGCAACGGTGTTCTCTACGATATTAGGAGAGTGGTTATGGACATAAATCCCATAGCGCTCGTTATAGTCTATGGTATTATTGTAGATATAGGCGTCATCGGTCTCGCACCTGATGCCATAGACCTCATTTTGGGTAATGTGACAGTTCTTCACCGTATCCACGCTGCCAGAGTGGAGCTTCAGCCCACAGTAGCCATATTTGATATTGGCATGCTGGATGTCTGCCTTCCCCCCATTCATAATCCTGATCCCATACCAGTCACCTGCTTTGGGCTCAGCGCCGGTGCTGGTAATCGTCACCTCTTCTGTATCAGTCCCCGCAATATTCAAGGTACCATAAACTATCAGCTCACACTTGGTGGTGTCCACTCCACTTTTCTCATTATCTCTATCCGGCACAGACCTGACCACTGCCCCCGGTTTAATGGTAAGCACCGCCCCGCTATCCACTGTGACATCTCCACAGATGAGGATTTCCCCCTCCCAATCCTTGGTCCCGCCGATATGGGTTGAGACACATGAGGAACATGGGGAGACTGCGGCCTTGCCCCGATAAGGGATATACTCACTATACTTGGTCACCGTCACATAGAGGCTACCGGAAGATTGGGGGAATACGGTGAAATCTGCCTCTCCTGAGCCGTCTGTAAGCAATTTGGTATATATATCTCCCTCTTTATAGAGACAGACCCAAGCATCTGAGACAGGGCTTCCGTCTGAGATGACCTGAACAGAGAACGAGCATTCGGCTGTAGGACCGGAATCGGGATGGGAGACATGGAGGGTCTCAGGAAAGGACATCCAGACGGGGAGGGCCGGATCTCCGAGCAAATTCAAGCTGGCGAACTCCCCGTATTGGAATGATGCGCAGGAAGAAATAGTGTCTGTAGAATCAGGAAAGTAAGGATCAAGGGGATAATCGAATTTCGCCTCAGCTAAAGCCTGACCCACCTTGTTCTGCCGGTAGAGGGAACGCCAGAAGAGCCTATCCAAGAGGGGAGATAAGGCCTCTGTACTTATAGGCACTGCATTAAAGCCCAAGCGGCTGTGGCCAACATAGGCTATCCCTCCACCCTCATCGTTGGAAAGCCAGTGTCTGGCGAAACAGGAATCAGCCCCCTTATCTAAGGGCGCGCTTAAGCAGGCGAAGGAGAAGATAGGGCTATAGCCCTCGTTGGAGAGGCTATCAAGGTCCGTGGGGGTAAGCACCTCATTGGCTGGGTCTTCCGAGGGGCTAACGCTAATTCTACTGTAATTTCCATGGCCTCCGTGATTGACTAGATAATAACTTTCGTTGAGTTGGTCCACAGATCCCTGGCGGTTTATTCGGGCGTTCTTCAGATACCAGGTTGGCGAGAGCGTATCATACGCATCATCGTAAAGCCTGTAGTAGTTGGTAGAATAACCTGGTAGGTCTGCTATAGAGCTATCCTTATCCACCCCACCCGAACACCAGCAGAAAAGCATAGCCCCCAGCAGTAACCCCTTCTCACCCTGGTGGTAATTCGGTGAGGGGTTCTCTTGATAGGAGAGGGTTTTCTGGACAAAAAGCGCTGCCTCTTGGCTGTTCGATACAGGGGCTCTGCCCACGAAGATGTCCGGGCCGTAGTCAATGGCTCCCTGTTCTATCAGGGTATCCCCATCTGGTGTCTGCACAAAAAACGGATCCGGATCAGCATAGTCTCCGTTTCCATTGGGATCCCAAGTCCAATCCAAGCAGGAGTAGTATAAATCTGTGGGAATGCAATTAGCTGTCCACCCGTTGAGCCAGGGGGTGGGTGGTATGAGAGCGCCATCTCCGCCCAACAATATATATCTGGCCCCCTCATTGGCATACCGATCTTTGATGAAATTCCGGATCTTCTCTTCGTTGTTTGCCCCAGAATAGTTCTGGTAGATGGAATCCAAGTCTTGGACATAAGCCCTAATGCCGCGTCTATTATACCAATCACTTAAGGGCTGAAGGGCCACCTTGAGAGAGTCTGGGGTGATGATGATGTAACTCCAGGCTTTGTCGTAGGAGATAATCTGCGGATTGGGCGCAAACTCTTCCACTTGATTAGGATTTTCCACGCTCTGTTTGACAATTTCCAGATATTCATTCTGATCCTCTTGAGTTCTTGAGGCCTGCTGAGCCCAATTGCCTCCAGGTGAACTACTACAATATATCTCATATTCCATGTGAGTATAGAGATAGAGACTGCCCTCAGATGGAAGATACTGAACTGGGAATACTGAGAGGGTAATGATCTTGAATCCCAGAGAGTAATCCTGCTTGGTCAATGAGACCCTGTATCCTGGCCAGAGGTGGCTAGATTCATAGATGGAAGAGTCTCCCGTAGTAAACGCTGTTGGGATGGAGCCTATCAAAGTCGGCTCTGGAGGTTGAGAGGGATAGATAGAATAAGGTCCTCCAGAAACTTCAACGCTATCCACAGCTACGACTTTCAGGCTATCGAACTTCTGGGATGGCGGTATAACATATTTCAGGTTCTTCACAGGCAGGTAGGGCTTGGATTTGGCAATTATGTGGGAGCCCCCTGGGAGGATAACTACCGTGTAAACTTGACCTCCGGATTGGTACTCAGAGAGAATGAGATCGTTCTCTGAGAAGTTGAGGGTGTCCGTAATCGTTTGGGCGAGAGCATCTCTCCCTTGCCCCAGCAAGAACCCAAGGGTGAGGAACAGGACGACACCGGTCATCGCCCTGGAAATTATGGTTTTCATTGTTTCTCTCCTCCTTTTAGAATGAAGGAATACAACAACAATGTAGAGATAGACATCAAACTCTTGTGGTGACCATCTCGCCTCCTTTTTTGAGATTGAGAAATGAAAATTGAGAGAGGAAATCTTTAGATGTACATTTTAATCACCTCCGGGAATGATGGTTGGAAATATCGCCAAGTTCGTCCACTTTTCAAATCCACATCGCGGACCTATTGACCAATAAAGAAGCACAATCGAATACGCTGCTCAGAGCGTCAACACGATTGTGCTTTGCATTCAAGCTCAAGTAACCCTCACATTCAGAGCACACACTTTGCATGATGCGTTCGAGGATCGTCGGCACTCGCCGATGGAGAAATGCCCAGACCATTCAATTGCTTCCCGACTTTTTTGTTTTGGGCTATCTAAGTAGAAGGAGCTTCTTGGTGGCCACAAGATCACCGTTTTGGAGTCTGCAAAAATAGACCCCACTTGCTACCTCTTTGCCTTTATCATCCTTGCCGTCCCAACGGATGTTATAGAAGCCGGGTCCCTGTTCTTTCTCCACTAATTTTCTTATCTGCTGGCCTAAAATATCATAGATCTTGAGGGTGGTGTGGAGGGGACTGACCGCTGAGAGCTGATAGCTGACCGCTGTCTTTGAGTTGAAGGGATTGGGGTAGTTCTGGAGTAGCTTGAATTCTTTGGGGGTGCCAGCCTGTGGGGCTTCGGGAACCACCGTGATGATGGGCCAACCCCGGGCAAAGAAGATCTGCACCGGCTGCATTGTTATGCGATCGCCATCCCAGGCTATGTAGAGGTTCCCATAGGGACCCACATCTAACGAAGGAAGCTCTGCGGCAATACAGAGGCTATCATCCACCCGAATCTCGGGATCTGTCCAGGTATTGCCACTGTCACTGGACATAGCACAGTAGATGTGAGTCTTGTAGTCATCCTCAGGCCCACTGCGACCCCTCCAGACAACAGATATCCTCCCCTGATCATCTACCCTTATCCAAGGCTGAGAGTACTCCAACAGGGTCAACGAATCGCTGTTTACCTTGATATTGGGGTTAGTCCAGCGCTGCCCATTGTCTGTGGAGCGGGCAAAGCAGATGTCCTCACTCTCCCAGACCACATAGATGATCCCCTCCTTGCTCAACGCTACATGGGGATCATTCACATGTCTGTGCTCATCATCGTTCACCCTCACATCAGGTGACCAGCTCTTCCCGCCGTCCTGGGAGAAGGAGAAATAAACATCATCGATCCCACTCCTACTATCATCCCACACAACATAGACTCTTCCACTATCGTCCACTGCTGTATGAGATCCAAGCTGGTAGCCAGAGGAGGGGCTATTTACCCGCACATTAGGGGTGGTCCAGGTGCTCCCTGCATCCGTAGAGCGGGCAAAGTAGATGTCACTGAGGCCGTTGCGCTCATCATACCAGGTGACATAGATGTTGCCATCTGGATCCACAGCCAAAGAGGGGGCACCCTGCCATCCAGGGGCATCCTCGTTCACCCTTACATCTGAGCTCCAGCTCTTCCCACTGTCCGTGGACATAGAGAAGTAGACATTCCCCTCCGGCTCCTGCTCCCAAGCTACATATAGTTTGCCTGCAGCATCAAGCCCCAGCGAGGAGAATTTGGAGCTCCCTGGATGCTCATCGTTTACTTTCACCTCCGTGCTCCAGGTCCATCCCCCATCAGTAGAACGGGAGAAGTAGACATCTTCGGAGTCAAAGCCCTGGCGACAATCATCCCAGGTTATATTGATATTCCCATCAATGTCTACAGCAATAGAAGGCTGAAGCTGGGTAGTAGGAGTAGAGGGCACCCTAATACTGGGCCCAATCCGTATATCTGGTGGGCTAGCAAGGGAAAGACCGGCGCTAGCCACGAGGCCAAGCAGACAGACGAATAACATAAAGTTGCGTTTCATTTCATCGCCTTGTTTTTGCAGTTATTAGTTTAAGAGGAGATAACCCGGGTAACTAAGGGGACACGAGGGATTCGTTCTTTGGAAAGGATTAGTGGAGGAATCTGTGCGTTTAAGGAGCAATGACTTCAACTTTCACGCAGAAAAACTGATCAAATAAGAAATAATATCAGATCGGGGAGTAGAGAAGAAGAAACAGAGCTATCTTGGCATAGATTTGAGAGATAGGCTTAATCAGAAGTTATCTCCGCTACCCTACTTTTAATAAAATAACACATCAATGGTCGCTTGTCAAGAAAAAAATGATCGCATCATGAGTGTTCTTGGAACACTCGCTATAATTTCCGGCTTCTCCTTTTCGCTTAGCTGAACACGCCCTTGTCAGATATCGCCTAATGTAGTAAGATATACTCAGATTAGCACCACCAGGACGGATGTTCAAGGAAATAATTTCTGACTTCCTCAACTATGGTGCACCAAGAGGGAAACCTGCGCCCTTTCTCGATGATGAGGAAGGGTTTTTTAAGTTGAATTAGCAGAATTCTGTCCCTGAGCTGGTAGTTCAAACCTATATCAGAAAGGATTTCCCGTTTTTTCTCCAGATTTCCCTTTATAAACTACTCTGACTTTTTGTCAAGATATTTTTGTCAGCTTTCTCGCTGAAAACCATACAAGGTTACAACCCCTGGGAGTCTCCTTCAGGAGGTCATCAAGGGTTATGGAAAATAGAGCAAAATCAAGAGGAATATGTTCCCCTGAGCACTTCCAGCATGATAACTGTCTACACAAAGATCGGTTTAGCCTTGACAAATTGGGGAGAGGGATTAACTTATTACTAAGATGTTTACCTGTCCTCAGAGATATGATGTGATTGTGGTGGGGGCAGGGCATGCTGGCTGTGAGGCTGCCTTAGCCTCCGCCCGCATGGGTTGCCAGACCCTGCTCTTGACCTCAAACATAAACAACATTGCCCTTATGTCCTGCAATCCCGCCATCGGAGGGGTGGGAAAGGGACAACTCGTCAAGGAGATCGATGCCTTAGGCGGGGAGATGGGCAAGGCTATCGATGCCACCGGAATCCAGTTCAGACAATTGAACACAAGCAAGGGGCCAGCAGTGAGATCCTCCCGGGCCCAGGCAGATAGAAAGGCATACAATCAATATTTCAGACAGGTATTGGAGGACCAACCCAACTTAGATCTAAAGGAGGAAATGGTCGAATGGCTCCTCACTAAAAAGGGGAGAGTAAGCGGAGTGAGGACCAAGTTTAAGGAGAAGTTCCTGGGCAAGACAGTTATCCTCTGCCCAGGGACTTTTCTTAATGGCTTAATTCACATCGGCCTGCAAAGCAGCCCTGCAGGACGCATTGGTGACTTCCCTTCCGTTGGGCTCTCCAAATCCCTCAAGAGACTCGGCCTCAAGTTGGGAAGGTTTAAGACTGGTACCCCTCCTCGCGTTGACAGAAGAACGGTTGATCTCTCCCAGCTTGCCGAACAGAAAGGTGATCCCTATCCTCTACCCTTCTCCTTCTGGACAAAGGAATTAGAGAGGCAGCAAGTCTCCTGTTACCTCACCCGCACCACTCCTGAGACCCATCAAGTTATCAGGGAGAATCTGCACCGTTCTCCCCTCTATAGTGGGAAGATAAGATCAAAAGGCGTCAGATACTGCCCTTCCATCGAGGACAAGGTAGTGAAGTTCCCCCAGAGGGAGAGTCATCAGGTCTTTCTGGAACCTGAGGGCGTAAAGAGCAACCTCATCTACCCCAATGGGCTCTTCACCAGCCTCCCTATCGATGTTCAATATAGATTTCTCCATACGATCCCTGGATTAGAGAGGGCCAGGATCGTCAGGCCTGGATACGGTATCGAGCACGATTATGTGGACCCTACACAGCTTAAACCCACTTTAGAGTGTAAGCTTATTGAGGGACTCTTTATGGCCGGGCAGATAAATGGCACCACTGGATATGAGGAAGCCGGGGCACAGGGAATCCTGGCCGGCATAAATGCCGCCCTCCAGGCAAAGGGGGAATCCCCCCTGATTCTGGACCGCTCCCAGGCTTACATCGGCGTTATGATAGATGACTTGGTTACCAAGGGGACGGATGAGCCCTATCGGATGTTTACCTCCCGCGTGGAGTATCGGCTTATCCTGCGGGAGGACAACGTCGCGTTTCGGATTTCCCCATTGGGATATAAAGTTGGCCTGCTAAACCGAGAAAAGTATGAAAAGGTTCTGGCCCTAAAAAGGAGCTATGACGAGACACTCAAAAGGCTGAAGATGATCAGGATCTCCCCCAATGAGGAGATGAACCTTAAATTCCAATCCTGGGGAGCTCCCCCTCTGAAAAAGTCAACGACCTTAGAGGAGCTTTTAAGAAAACCAGAGGTTACCTACAGCCACCTTCGGGAATTGAACAATGAAGTGGAGAAACTCCCTCGTCGGCTATGGCCCATCTTGGAAGCTGAGGTTAAGTATGCCGGCTACATCCAGAGGCAGGCAAAAGAGGTGGAGAAATTCAAAAAAATGGAGCAGTGGAGGATACCTCAGGATATGGATTTCAACCATCTTCCCGGCCTCTCCGTTGAGGTCAAGGAGAAGTTCTCTCATTTCCGTCCGCTCTCCTTGGGTCAGGCCTCCCGCCTCTCGGGCGTTACTCCAGCGGCCATCTCCGTGCTCATGGTTCATCTTCGCCAAGGGAAATGAAGACAAAATATGCTATAACCACAGATGAACACAGCGCAGCAAAGCCGCAACCAAACAACAGCCACGGATTACACGGATTTCACTGAATCTTTGGAACATAAATGACACGAATCTACACGAATAGATGGTCGTATAAATGCGGTCTTTACACTTCTACCCCCGCTAAAGCGGGGGGTAACCTCTCCTGGGCTTTCCCGACCCGTTCCGGTTCGGGACGGGTAGCCCAGGGGACCCTGCGGACCCCGATCCATCGGGGTCCCTTGTATATTAAAGCCTAGAGCCCGAAACTGCAGAAGGTAGGCTTATCATCATTGATTTTTAAGTTTTCTGTTCTTTGAGATACTGGTTACCCTCGGGAGAATAGGGTTGATAAAGGGGGGAA